>WNGL01000343.1_pt1 | contig 67751 bp, 65 predicted proteins | sample 5400591 | NCBI WGS metagenome assembly WNGL01 (sample SAMN13153377, study PRJNA577476) | soil metagenome | isolation source: 80 cm soil or saprolite under Garry oak tree replicate 1 | place: USA:California | collected 2016-06-15 | reverse complement strand
TCAAACGTATTTTAATCTTGGCGCGCTGTATGCGCGTGAGGGGAAGGTAAAACAAGCCGAAAAAGAATTTATTCTGAGTCTTGAAGTTGACCCAAAATATTTATATTCGTATGGGCCGCTTATTGCTACCTATGAATATGAAAAAAAATACACCTCTGCATTGCCATACTTGAAGAGACTTATGTTTATTTATCCAAATGACTTAAAATTAACAACAGAGTATGCTCAAGATCTGTATTTTGCTGGTGAAAAACAACAAGCTGAAGTTGAGTTTACAAAAGCATTAGCGTTATCGCATAATGATCCCAAACTCATCCAAGCGATTGAACAAACCAAAAAGATACAATAAAGATCACAAAGTTATCCTTGACAAGAGTATCTTTTTTTATCTAACATAAATATATGGCAAAAAAGACTGCTGCAAAACAAAAAATAGTACTTCCCGGAATTTATAAACTTATTTTAGTACTTGCTGTACTACTTGCTCTTGTTTCAATTTATGTTGTCTTGAATTTGCAAAACGAGATAGACCATATGGCCTTAGCGGATAAAATATATTTCATGCAAAAATAGTACTTGACACCGAGCAATAAATAGTTATATTGTTGAGTTAGAAGACAAAATGAAAACTGCCCAACCAAAAATAAAGAACAAAGGTTTCACTCTTATAGAGCTTCTTGTGGTCATTACCATTATCGCAGCACTTGCAGTAACAGTTTTTGTAGCACTCAACCCCGCACAACGATTAAAAGACTCCAGAGATGCACGTCGAACAGAAGATGTTGATTCTATTCTTACAGCTATTCATGAATATACCGTTGACAATAAAGGAACGCTTCCTACGGGTTTGTCAGCTGGGATGGTAGAAACAGAACTAGGAACCGCTACATCTGCTGTTTGTGGGGGTGTGGCAACAGGAGGGTGTACGACTGCAGCTGCAACCGCTTGTGTTGATCTTACGACACCATTGAATAAATATTTGAAATCAATCCCTGTTGATCCTACAGCGGGCGCAACATGGACAACTGCAAAAACAGGATATGATGTCATCGTTGACACAAACGGACTCGTTACCGTCAGAGCATGTGGCACTGAAGGAACAAATAATATCTTCTCCTCAAGATAACTACGTTACAATAAAATGTACTATTAAATAAGAATATGCGCAGCCTCAAAAAAGCTACAACTGTCATAGTTATGCCTGGCTATAATGTGGCAAAAACAATTAAAGATACCTATAACGAAATTCCTCAAGAATTTCGCAAACATATCATTTTTGTGTTCTGACAATAGTGTAAAGGTTGCCAAAAAGTTTGGTATACAAACATTTGTCCATCCTCAAAACCTTGGTTATGGTGGCAACCAAAAAACATGCTATTGGGAAGCACTGAAATATAAACCTGATGTTGTCGTTATGCTTCATCCAGACTACCAATATGATGGGAGCAAAATAGCTGATCTCGTTAAACCAATTCTTGACGGCAAGTATGATTTTATGTTTGGGAGCCGTATGCAAAACAAAACTTACGCGATAAAAGGTGGTATGCCGCTCCACAAATACTATCTCAACCGGATCTTCTGTTGGATTGAAAATAAAACATTAGGTGTAGAATTTAGTGAACATTTTTCAGGCTTGCGTGCCTATTCTTCTCAGTTACTTCATACTGTTCCATTTCAACGATTCTCAAATGATTTTGTGTTTGATCAACAAATGGAAATTGCCGCTATTAGCTATGGTTTTCGAATAGGGGAGATTGCAATCCCTACCCGGTATTACGAAAATTCTTCATCAATTCAAGTTTTGAAAGGAGCGAAATTTCTTTTTGAGACGATTTATATTCTTTTGCTCTTTAAGTTACATCAAATGAGATTCATCCACAGTAGCCTCTTTTTGCAGCTTACCTAAGAAATCTGTTATAGTAGATGTATATGTCTGTTTTTGTCACTAATAAAGCAATCCTACTTTTAACAAGAGATAGTTTACAGCTCATGACAAAATCACAACCTGTTCAAAAACTTACTTTTCCAACTGAAGCAGTAAAACATCAGGAAATCGTGGACAGAAGACTTTTTGAAAAAGTAGTTGCTGATTTTTTTTCACGTCTGAAGAAACAAGAGGCTGTCTTGCTTCTTACTAATGATATTATTTTCCAAAAACAATTGCCTCAAACTGCTTCGCCGGAAGATGTAGAGATATTTTTTAACACTATTCCTTTCCCCCAAAACAGCATCGCTAAAAAAAGGCTAAGAACAGTACAAAACATGTTTCTTTTTGGTACTAATCGTGATTTGTACCAAACGATTGTATCAATAGCAAATCAATATCTTTGGGTTGTAAAAGAAGCATTACCTTTAGTGATATTTTCTCCGTATTTGCAAGAACAAGAAATCTCTTATCAAACGCTTGATAAAGCGTTAAAACATACGGAATTCATTGAAGCAGCAAATTTTCTCAAAGACGAAAAAGTGGAAAACACAAAAAAACAAGAGAAAGTACCTGCGCGTTCAGTTCCTTTAAAACAATATCTCATGCTTATAGGAAGCTTGCTCTTTCTCTTTATCGCCCTTGCGATTGCTGCGATTAATCTCGGGTTACTTCATACAAAATAGTACGATACTACCAATTGATAAGTCTATAGAAATGAAAAAAATAAACAAGAAATTCATCTTCATTTTCTCTCTATTCTTTTTACTGGGAGTCATTGTCTGCATTATACTGGTTTTAATTCCGAGAAAACCTGTAATACCAAAAACATTTGACGTGTTCGGAACGCCAAGAGCAAAAACACAACAAAATTTTCCTACCGATAATCCTAAATTCAAAGCAATTATTGGTACGATAAAACCTGCATCAGTGCATCAGCAGTCAATTACTGTTTATGAGATAGATTCCAGGGAAAAAGTATTTAATCGTCCTTTTTATGCCGATGGCTTTCGCGGAAATGAACTTACTTATTTTCTTTCATCAAATTCTGCAGAGATTATACAAAGTGGGTCTTTAGGAACTATTGGTTGCAGTACCGAAAACTGTACGTTACTTTGGAGTAATTATTATACATGGGATGCAACTCAGCATACATTTATCCTTGACAATACAACTCATAAAAGCGAGTTTCAATATCTACTTACTACCTACCAGGCGTTGGATCAAAAAGGATGCGGCAGTGTGAGTGGTAATATACTTTCCGATCAAACGAATCTTAGTTTTACACAGCTAAATAAAAAATTTCCAACAGCTAAGTATTATTGTAGCAATGAGCAAGGCATACTTCCAACAAATATTGTTTTCTTTTTACAAGTCGAAAGAGCTCTTCAACAAATAATGAAGGGAGAAAATATCGGATCAAATGATATAAGAAATTTAATGCTTTAAGTCTTTCCTTCGCCTTTTCTTCTTCTTGGCAAAGCAGTTTTTGATGAGTGATAGTAATATCAAGAGGGGCTCTTAAATATTATAAATTGGTATGCACTTTTAATATGCTAATTTCGGTATTCTTAAAAACAACGTCCATGAAAGAGGGAGGATTTTTTGCAAGTAAAGTATTGGACCCAAGATAAACATAGGTGATGTTATTTTGATGTAATAAGTCTTCTATTAAAAAGGGTGATTTATTTAAGAATATTGTTCTCTCGATATTTACTCGTTTAGTTATATCAACTCCGTGGCTTTCAACAATACTATTTGTATAACTATCACCATCGATAAATAAAGTACGATTAGCAAGAAAGCTAATATAGTAAGACAAATTACCAACATAAGACCTGTTATCAGTTAGTGGCACCGCTATTTTATTTGATTTTGGGTTAGATTTGTATGGTTGTTCTCTATCTAAATTATCAGCCAGAATGATTGCTGATGGTGGTGTATTCATATTTAAATAACGCAATGCTTGTAGTTGATTATTATCAATTGTAAATAATGAATTGTGTAATAATTTTACTGTATCCGCATATCCTGTATTTATAACACGAGGAATAGTAAGTAATACTATTAATAAAATCGCTATATATTTCACAGCATCTTTAAATTTTTCCACCCAATAGTAGCAAGCTAAAGCTGCATATATTGAACCGAGGATATCCACGGTTATAAGAAATTGTGAACTATTTGCTCCGCCTGATTGTTGAATGAAGAATAAGCCAAGTATCGCATTTACACCAATACCTGAAAGTAAAAAAATATTAAGTTCACGTGGAAATAAAGAAAGGGATTTTTTCGTTTGAAAAATACCTAAAATTATCGTACCAAAGACAAAAACTATATAAAGAATAAAAAATAATATTTCAAAACGAGTGACACCAAACCAATTATGATGAGAAGCATATATTTCTCGTGCTAACTCAAAGTGCTGTATTCCTAATCCTGGTTGTACAACAAAATTTTCAATGCGCCAAGTACTAGTAAATACTAACCCGCCTGAATGAATGTTAACTGGCAAATAAAAGATAAGACTTAATATGCCTGTAAGTAAAAGAGGCAATAACATACGAAATTGTTTAGTAAATGCAAAATATACAAATAATGCAACGACACCTGCAGCCATAAAAATTCCATCATATATTTTAAAACTTACAAGACTTGCTAAAACGAAGGCCATAGGAATGCCTACGAGCATTCTCTTTTGCTTAATCCATAATGCAAGAAGACTAAGGCCTGCAAAATATATAACAGCTGCAAATACCCTCGGTGGACTTATCCATAGCCATAGAGCATTCTCCAAAAAGGGGGTTGTAAAATTAATCCCTTTTCCGGCTAAAAAGGAAAGCAAATATGTTAGGTCTCCGCTGAAATAGAGAAAGAATACAAGCCAACGAATATAGGATTTTTTCATATGCAATATCTGTCCAAAAACGATAGCAGCCAGACCTAAGAGGAGAGAAAGGAGCACAACAAAGTATTGAAACTGTGTAGCTATTAAAGGAAGGTGAAATATTCTAATTAAATCTGCTGCAACTAGATTACTCAGATAATGATAATTATGGACAACAACCCCTGCCATACCTGGTTCTGTTGGAGGAACTTGGTTGACAAGTTGATTAGTTAAAGCAATGTGATATAACGAGTCAGGTATTGCACAACAGAAATACATTCCTGTTTTCCCAACAAAACCCATAAAAAAAATGCTGACTAACTGTAAAAGTGTACCAAGAGCAACAATAAATAATAACAGTGTATCTATCTTAAGTAATAAATTTTGTTGGAATCTTTTTGTTACATATTGGACTTTTTTGCTATCATCAGATCGTAGCCATAAAATAATTAACAAGAGAAGATATATATATGTCATCCATCTTATCCCAAGAAACCCAAATACAAATCCTTGCCACCCCCAGAAAGCCATACCTACAATAATAGATAAAACTATTTTTTGGAACGAAGTAAGGCTAAGTTTCTGAAGTGAAAGATTACCAGGGATATAAAAAGCGATAAAGACTGCGAAAAAAAATAGTAGAGTAAAAAATAATACTGTTAGAATAGAAAATAGTGTCATTTAATTCCCCTGTTCTCTCTAAAGTTTTTTATTAAGCAGTGTAAAACAATAGCTTAAATTGATGTCAATATATTATAACATTAACGATCATCAGTGAATGCACCAAGGGATACTTCCTACGAATTTCGTTTTCGTCTTTTTTCGTTCTTGACAAAGCATTTATTGATGAGTGATAGTAATATCAGGGAGTATACTATCTGAACAAAAACTTAAGATTATTTTGTCTACTTTTTACTATCGTGTATTTTTTCTCCAGCACGATTGCTCCTGTACTTGCCGCGGTAAGCTATTCGTATGACGCAAATGGCAACATGACCTCTGATGGCAACAATTGCTATACCTACAATGATGCCAATCAGTTATCACAAGTTAAGAATTGCACAACCAACCAAGTTATTGCTCAATATGTCTATGATTATCAGGGGAATAGGATTGAGAAGAAAGTTTATAATAGTGGAAGTTTGCAAAAGACTGTGTATTCCCCGGATAAGACGTATGAAACCGTAAAACAAGCAACTGTCTCAGCGACAACAGGCATATGGACTACGGGAAGTGCTTCGGATTGGGCGGCAGCCATTGTTTCGTTCAACTCGGCAGGCTCGACACCGGCAGTCGTTCAAAAAGTCAAAAACGAGGGAGGAGGGACAGGTTCTGTTGCAACATCATTCACGAGTAATGTGACCAGCGGTAATGCGATAGTCGTTATGACAATTACCGGTTCTGCAACTACCCTTGATACCACTTCTGTTACTGATAATCAGAGCAACACGTATACGCAGATAGGGACAACTCAACATACACCTGGTAGGAATTATCTTCGCGTCTGGTATGCTAAAAATGTCACCGGTGGGTCAGTTACAGTTACATCTCATCAAAGTGGCTCTGCAACAGGTGTTTTGATGGAAATGTTGGAATACTCAGGTCTCAGCACTACTGCACCTGCTGATCAATCAGCAAGCGCTACTGGAAATAGCACAAGTCCTAGTGGTGGAAGCATAACACCGACAAACAATAATGCGCTCGTTATTTCAGCGTTCATAGATGATAACAGTGATAACGTGAGTATTACCGGCACAAGCGGCTATACTGTTGAGGAATCGGATGTTCTCAATTCAACCAGTACAAGAAATGGTATTGAAGATAAGGTGCTGACAACGGGTGCTGCCACAGCTAATACCTCGTATTATTATGTCAATGATCAACTCGCTGCAAAGAAAAATTCTGATGGGACAAAGAATTATTACTATGATGACAATCTTCATTCGACAAGTGTGCTCGCAAATCAGAGCGGCACTGTCGTTGAAAATTCTACCTATTATCCTTTCGGTCAAATCCGGTCAGGCGGAACACAAAGTAAGTATCTCTTTACTGGACAGGAAAACGATCCCGAGACGAATTTAGATTATTACAACGCACGGTATTACAACCCTGGCAATATGCATTTCACTCAACCTGATAGCTATACAGCAAGCGTCTATAACCCACAAGATTTAAATGAATATTCTTATGTAGAGAATAACCCTGTCACATATACTGATCCGACAGGGCATGTTTTAGAGGATGCTTGCATATTAGAATGTGGAGCATTCTTTCTTAGTATGGTGGGTACAGCACCTGATACATCAATGGATATACAAAATCTGTCTCAAGATACTGCTACTTTTATGAGTAATCCAAGCGTTGGAAATGGAGTAGCGGTAGCGTTATCTGCAGCTTCTGTTGCAGTTCCTGACGCCTCCGTAGGTAAAGGGTCACGAGCAGTTGGTCGAGTTATTGATAACGGCATAAGCTATTTCAACAATATGACCACTTTTAGGAGATATTTAGGAAGTGCAGGAGATGCTATGCATTGGGGACATTTTGTTGAGCAAAATAAAACAAATATTGAACAATTTGGAAAGCAACAAATACATAACACTTTAAATGTTATAAAAATGGACGCACCAGTTAATCGAGCTATGAATAAAATATATTCAACTAAGCCACAAGGTTCTGCGTTAACTAATAGACAAATAATAAATCAAAAGCCTTATGTTGAACAATTTAAATTTGCTGTGAAGACATATCTTCAAGTAATGCAACAAATTAGTAAATCGCATAAGAAATAATAGATTGAGCAAGCTTTAATTTTGAATATGAAAAGTTTAGAAGAATTAAAAAAACAATTTATAGATATAGCAATAATACATGAAGAAGCTATGAAAAGAGGGAATCATAAATTAGGTAATAAACAGACTGTTGTTGGAGGGAAGATAAGCAAAAAGCTTAGAAATTCAGAAGAAGGAAGAAAGGTACTGAAAAATCTTATGAATCATTCTTCCCCATCTGTAAGATATTGGGCTGCAACAAATTGTTTGCCCTACTTTACTGAAGATGCAATAAAAGTTTTGAAAGAAATTGAAGAAAATGAAAACCTTGATCCTGCATATAGAGCATCAGTATATATAACATTAGATCTATGGAAAAATGGAGAGCTAAAGTTAGATAATGAAAATACAGAGGAGTCTAATAAAGAAGATAACAGTGAAGGGCTAGATCTTGATGTTTTGTATGCAATTGAATCTTCTGAAGAAATGAAGAATGAAGAAAAATATATTAAATCGCTCAATCGCGGAATGCAAATGGTATTTACTACACTGGAGTTTGAAAGAGAAATTCAAAACGGCGGTCTTAATCAATTTTTTTGGAATGCCTTTCCTGATCAAGCGAAAATGGCAAGGGATGGTTACAAACTAATAGGAGCTCATGCTTTAGTAGAAGTATTGGATGAAGCAGTGAAAATGTTCATGAATGAACTTCCTGAGAATGAGAAAAATATAAAAGAAAACACTGCTAAAGCTCTAGAAAAATCTTATGAAAATACGGACTTAGGAGAATTAGATGAAAAATTTGAAGATTTAATTAAAAAAGTAAATCCAGGGAAATTAAGAGAAGATTATATAGCATCTCATCTCGAGGAGTTTAAAATTTTAAATTAGTTATGAAAAAGAAAATCATAATCAGTCTATTTATCTTATCTCTACTTTTTTTGAGTAATATAAAATCTGCTCACGCTTTTGTCGGAAATAATCCTTTACTCTCTACACCAGAAAATACGGATCATGAAGTCAACCTTAATGCAGGAGAAGCAAATCATAGCATTAACCTTCAGGTGCCTCCAGGAACTAATGGTTTAACCCCAAATTTGTCTTTAGAATACCATAGTAGCGCTGCAGAATACCAGAGCTATAACGCCTTCCGCAGCGGTAATCTTTTTGGCTCAGGTTGGTCAATAGATTTTCCATATATTTACCGGGATACAAATAGCACACCTGGGGACACAAGCGATGATTATTATAGAATAGATTGGCAAGGTGCTTCATATAAACTTATCTCGCAAGGAAGCGGAGTATATAAAACAAATATCGAAACTTTTACCAAAATCACCCACGTATCCTCCGGAAGCCCCAATAATGCAACCGGTGATTATTGGACAATCCAAACTACCGATGGAACTACTTATCGATTCGGTTACAATGCTGATTCAGAAGTAGCCTGCTCTAACAGAAGCTTTACTCTCGAATGGGTACTTGATGATGTGACAGATACGCATAGCAATAATATCTATTATAATTACGCACAAAATCCAAACTCTAATGATATTGGTGCAATTTATCCATTAAATATTAAATACAACAATGACCAGAACAGAGAAATAGATTTTGCAACCGATACGACTGATGCTACAGGTATGGCTAAAAATTATTTTGGAGGATGTCTCGTCCGCTATGCACGAAATATTAAAACTATAACAACTAAAGCAAATGGCTCACAAGTAAAGAAATATACGCTTAATTATTCAAGTACTGTTGCAAGGTCATTATTAACTTCTTTTACCGAAGCAGGATCTAATAATACAACGAAACCCTCTAATACATTCACGAATTTTTCAGAGCAATCAGGATGGCCAAGCTCAACTCAAACTTGGGGTGATCCCGGCCCTAACTTTGGGAATGCTCATTTCATCGATATGAATGGTGATGGGTTACCTGATATTGCATATTTCGATTCTCAAGGATGGAAAGTATGGTATAACACCGGAAGTGGCTTCACATCAACATATGCCTTATGGGGGAATCCTGGTCCTGATTTTACCAATACGCACTTAGTAGATATGAACGGTGATGGGTTGCCGGATATGTTGTACTGGGATTCAAGTGGGTGGCATGTCTGGTGGAATACAGGCAGTGGCTGGAGTAGTACATCTACTTTCTGGGGGAATCCTGGTCCTGACCAAGGTAGCTCTCAGTTTTATGATATGAACGGTGATGGCTTAATGGACCTGTTGTATTGGGATTCAAGTGGATGGCATGTATGGATGAATACTGGAACAGGTTGGGCTTCAAGTTCTACTTTTTGGGGAAATCCGGGTCCCGATCTTAATGGTACGCATTTCATCGATATGAACGGTGACGGGTTACCGGATATGTTGTATATAGATTCTAGCGGGTGGAAAGTATGGATGAATACGGGAAGCGGATGGCTTGGCAGCGGAGGATCAGGTTTTGAAAATTGGGGTAACCCGGGTGTCAGTTTTAGCGACCCCATACGATTAATCGATATGAACGGCGATGGTCTAACCGATCTGCTTTATACTGATTCTTCCAAAAATTGGAAAGTGTGGTATAACACCGGGACTGGTTGGGCTTCCTCATCTACAGCATGGGGGAATAACGGTCTCAGTCTTAGTGATAATAATGTTTTCATTTTTGATATCAATGGTGATGGGTTGCCTGATCTTGTAAAATATGATCACGGTTGGCCAGCAAGGCTTAATCCCGGACATGCTCCCGACTTACTATCATCAATCACAACAGCACTTGGAGGCAGTATCAGCTTTGATTACGCAGCTTCGACTGGTTTTGATAACACCGGAGGAGATAGTCAGTCAGATCTTCCATTTCCGGTGTGGGCAGTTACTACAAAGACAGTTAATAATGGTCTCAGCAATTCACAAGGGACAAATGATGTAACTACTTATAGCTACAAAAATGGTCTCTACAACTGGCAGAAAAAAGAATTTAGAGGGTTTGGGGAAGTTGATGAGACTGATCCGAATGGATCAAAGAAACAAACCTTTTTCAAACAAGACGATGGATTAAAGGGAACAATGTATGATCAAAAAACAAACGATGCTTCAGGAAATGCATATTTAGAAACTCTTGATACATGGAATAGTTCATCAAGCAGCGGCGTATTTACTAACACGCTAGGATCTGAAAAGAAATATACCTATGATGGTTCCGCAAGTAATCCAAAAATTGCACAGACAGATTATACCTATGATTCTTACGGCAATGTAACAGAAGAATCAGATTTGGGAGATACAAGTACTAACAATGATGATCGATATATTCACAAGCAATATACCTATAATACCTCCTCATGGATTGTAAATCTTCCTTATGATACGTATACCAATGGAACAGGGGACACTACAAAAGTGAGCGAAACGTGGGATTATTATGACGGCAATACGGGTCTTACCGACGCACCTACTAAAGGTGATCTAACAAAAGAAACGAAATGGCTAAGCGGAGGAACAAATCCTGTTACTACTTACACCTACGATAGTTATGGGAATAAAACACAGGTGACAGATGATAATAGCCATAGCACTTCATGGAGTTATGGAACAAATGACACGACGCACACCTATCCTGACAGCACCACAAATGCTAAGAGTCAAACAACAAGCATGACTTATGATCTCGAGACCGGTAATCCTCTGACAAAAACAGATCCAAATGGATTTACTACAACATACACCTTTGATCCGTTTGGGAGAGTCAGTAAGGAGATAGATCCATATGATAGTAGTAGTTTCCCAACAAAAAGTTATACCTATTATGATAATTCCACAGCTCCACAGGGAATACTTGCTTCTCAATTAAAAGTAAGCAGTCAATCAGGGACACTTGATTCTTACACATTTGTTGATGGGCTGGGTAGAAAAATACAAACCAGAAAACCGGCCGAGGATACCAGTAAACAAATTGTGACGGACACTTTTTATAATTCAAACGGGAAAGTAACAAAGGAATCAGTCCCTCATCTTGATACCTTGAGTTCCACGTATGTAACACCTCTCACCGGCATTGAAAATACGGTTATGACGTACGATCCAATTGCCCGTGTTACGCAAGTAACCAATCCGCAAGGGACATCAAAGACTACCTCTTATGATCACTGGTCTCAAACCGACACTGATGAAAATGGACACACAAAGAAAAAAGTTATGGACGCATTTAATAATATCACTGAAGTGGATGAGCATAATAATGGAAGTACCTATACAACAACCTATCAATATGATCCGCTGGATAATCTGACGAAGATTACCGATGCAAATAGTAATAACTTTACTTTTACCTATGATACGTTGGGGAGAAAAGTAACAGAAGTTGATCCTGACATGGGAACATGGACGTATACCTATGACGGCGTCGATAATCTCCTGACAAAAACAGATAGTCGTGGGAAAACAACGACAAATACTTATGATCAGCTCAACCGTAAAGCAAGTGTCTCTTATCCAACAGATACAGGCATAACCTATACCTATGATGGCAATGGTAAAATCGGCACATTGACTTCGGTTACTGATGCAGCAGGAACTGTGAGTTATTCTTATGATAACCGTTTGCGAAAAACGCAGGAACAACGGGTTACCGATGGGATTACTTGGGCAAAAAATTATACCTATGACGCTGCAAATCGTATACTGACGACAACGATGCCTGACAGTGAGGTTGTGAGTAATACCTATGACGCGCAAGGAGAAGTGGCAAGTGTCAGTGGAGTGGTAAACAATGTTGATTATAATGCATTGAACAAAGTGACAGGCAAAACATTTAATAATGGTCAAACCACAAATTATACTTACAACACGAGTGATTTCAGATTGAATCGAATTCAGACAGGATCAACGCAAGATATTGGTTACACATACGATACTGTCGGGAATGTAAAAACAACGACAGATAATCTCCTTAGCAAAACACAAACCTTTGGCTATGATAATTTAGACAGGTTAACTATTGCATCAGAATCTGCAGGATATAACCATACGTATGCCTATGATCCGATCGGGAACATGACAACTTTTTCAAGTCCTGATACAACGACAAATTATACCTATGGATCAAGTACGTTGGTTCATGCCCCTGCTACGACTACTTCAACAACGATGATTTATGATGATTCCCTTGCATATGGATGGACTGATGCTTCGTTTAATACAACTAACTCTGTACAAACAACAAATGTCTATAGCGGTGCAAATGCATTATCATCAGCGATTAATGCAAATGGAGGATTGGATTTTCAGGCACCACGATTTTTCACAACAGGTGGATATAGTTATGTACATTTCGCTCTTAGAGCAAGTACGTCAGGACAACAATACAAAGTATATGCAGACTCAACATTTGGGCAAGCGCTTACTACGCCCGTATCTCTTGCCAGTTATGGCGGACAACCAACAATAAGCGGCTGGACGGTATACAATATTCCATTAGCAGATCTTGCAGCGTCAAACGTAACCCTTGGTGATATTGTCATTCAAAATGCAACAGGATCAAATGAACCGGCAGTTTACGTAGATCAAGTTGAGTTGATGTCAGGAACTGTACCAACACCTACCGCAACTCCGACGCCAACAGCCGCACCCACTGCAACGCCAACTCCTACGCCTGCGACCCCGGCATTGGTGCAGAAGACTGAGCATGAGGGAGGCGGAACCGGCTCTGTTGCAGCATCATTCTCAAGCAATGTGACCTCAGGGAATGCGATTGTTGTCATGACAATAACAGGTTCAGCAAGTACACTTGATACAACATCTGTTACCGATAATCATAGCAATACCTATACACGGATCAGCAACGGGAGTAACCATGGAGATTTTGGAATATTCAGGATTAAGCACAACAGCACCCGCTGACCAATCAGCGAGTGCAACGGGGACCAGCACGAGTCCAAGTGGGGGAAGTATAACTACGTCACGCAACAATGCGATGGTAATCTCAGCATTTGTAGACGATAACACAGATGGCGTGAGTATCACCGGTACGAGTGGCTACACGGTTGAATATTCAGATCTCATCAATTCAACGAGTACACGATTTGGTATTGAAGATAAAGTACAAACAACTGCCGGTTCGACATCGGGCGTATGGACTATCGGAAGTACTACGGACTGGGCAGCAGTTATCGTTTCGTTTAAACCATAAGTCCGTTTTTGTATTAGAGTAAGTCTGGTATAATCGCAAAGAGATTGGCTATGGAACACAACAAAAAGAGTAATACATTAACAATTTGGATCTTTGGTATTGCCGGTATTCTCGTCGCACTAATGATTGTATGGTTAACCTATCATTTTATTTCTTCCAAAAAGAATAGCAAAAATGAAGCTTTGTTGGTTGTGTCTGCGACACCGGTCGTTGTACCTACAGATGAACCGTTGGTAACTCCAACTATTGTTCCCTCCTCGAAATCAGGTTTGAAAACATTTATCTTTTCTAATCCAACTTCTCCATACTCTTTTGAGTATCCTGCAACATGGGGAGTCGTGGAAATAGCACATGATAATATCGTTAGATTAAATTATGCAGGCCATTGCAGAGTTGAATTGTCTACCATTAGTGCAGGAAACAGCATAAATACTAAAGCAAAAGTAGAAACGAGGGCATATGCTGGCAGAACCTTTCAAATGACAACTCTCAAAAAGACCAATTCTTTTTATTCAGAATCGCTCACCTTAAATGATGCAACGTCCAAAGATGGCTTTTCTACGATCAATGTCGACTTGCCTGCGTCAAGCATATCTCAATGCCAACAGACAGTTGACCAAATTCTCGCATCGTTTACTTTTGGAAAATAGTTGCTTCCGGCAATTTGAAGATTAAGCTGTTTTTTGGTCAAAGAACACTATAGATACGCCGCGATAAGTGTCTTTTTACTTTTTAGCAGTTCGGCTGGCGTACCTTCAAACATAATCTTGCCACCCTGCACGCCGCCCTGCGGGCCAAGATCAATGATCCAGTCGGCTTGACGGATAACGTCCACGTTATGTTCGATAGTAATCACCGTGTTGCCGTCGGTTACCATTCGGTCGATGAGCTTGTGCAATCGAGCAATATCTGAAATGTGCAACCCTGTTGTCGGCTCATCAAGTACATAGACGCTGCCTTTTTTGTGCAGCTCACTGGCTAATTTAATGCGTTGGCATTCACCGCCGGAGAGTGTGCTTAAGGGTTGGCCGAGCGTTAGATACTCCAGACCTACATCATTGAGTGCTTGTAACGTCGCCGCAATCTGTGGCAAATCAAAGAATTCATTGGCTTCTGCCATGGTCAGATCGAGCACCTCAGTGATCGATTTGCCATGATACTTGTAGGATAATACTTCGTCCTTGAAACGCTTTCCGTCACAGACGTCGCAGGGTGTTTTAGCGTGATCAAAAAAGCTTAGGTCAATGGTCAAGAAGCCTGCACCGCGACAGTTATCGCAAGCACCCTTTGAGTTAAAGCTAAACAGTCCAGCGTCAACTTTATTAGCCTTGGCAAAGGCTTTGCGGATAGCATCCATGATACCGATGTAGGTGGCAGGGTTAGATCGGTTGGAAGTACCAATTGCCGATTGATCCACCACGATGGCGTCTGGATGTTGCTTTAAGAATACTTGATGAATAAGCGAACTCTTACCCGAACCAGAGACACCCGTAATCACGGTGAAGACCCCTGTTGGGATATCGACGATGATGTGCTGCAAGTTATTAGCGTGGGCGTCCACGATAGTCAGTTTACCTGCGGGCTTACGAAATACTTGCTTGATCGGCGTCCGATCTTTCAGATGTTCGCCAGTCAACGTCTTGGCCTTAAGTAATTCCAGGTAGGTACCTTCGAAGACCACTTGACCACCATTGATGCCAGCCAGAGGGCCAACGTCCACGATATGGTCAGCGGCTTTAATAATGTCCGGATCGTGCTCAACGACAATAATCGTGTTACCTTGGTCGCGGAGCTTAAGTAGCAACTCATTTAAACGGTGGACATCGCGGGGATGCAAGCCGACACTCGGCTCATCAAAGATGTACATAACATCAATCAGGCTGCCATTCAAGTGTTTTACCATCTTGACGCGCTGTGACTCGCCACCAGACAGGGTATCGGTCGCTCGATCTAGACTGAGGTAACCAAGGCCAATATCGACGAGGTTAGAGAGGCGGTCGTGTAACGTATCTACGATAGCCTTGGCTTCGGGCGCGTGTATCGATTTTATGACTTCTACTAAAGCGTCGATTTGCATGGCTGTCAACTCGGCGATATTGTAACCATTGATTTTGACTGAGAGAGCGTTCTTGCTCAAACGGCCACCGTGGCACAAACTGCAAGGTCCCATAGTGATGAATGGCGCGTAGGTTTTCTGGGTTCGCTCCGACATTGTTTTTAAGTCGCGTGTGATGTATTTCTTGGTAAAAACGCTTTCTAGACCTTCAAAGGTGAGGTTCACGCCATTCACTTTAACCTTGCGTGGTTTACCATATAAGAAATCCTCTTTATCTGCATCACTATAATCAGATAGTTTTTTGCCAGTATCAAAACCAGCTGCCTTAATTATACCGAACGTCCAAAAGCTACCTGGCTCGTAACCGGGCAGCTTAATGGCGCCATCGTTAAGGGATAGGGAGGTGTCCAGTGCCATCTCATAATCCATAGCCATCTTGCGGCCCATGCCGTTACAATCCTGGCACATGCCTGCAGGATCGTTGAATGAAAATAAGTTGGCATTACCGATGGACGGTTGACCGATACGTGAGAACATCAGGCGAAGCGCCGTGGCAATATCCGTGACGGTACCGACCGTTGAATGTGAGCCACCACCAAGTGGTTTTTGATCGACGATGACGGCCATGCTCAGATTCTTAATTTCGTCAGCAATTGGTTGACTGATTCGCGGTAGGAAATTGCGCACGAACATACTGAAGTTTTCGTTAAGCAATCGCTGCGCCTCGGCAGCAATGGTGTCAAAAACCAGCGATGACTTACCCGAACCGGATACACCGGTGAAAATGGTAATCTTACGTTTAGGGATTTTTAAAGTGACATCTTTGAGGTTGTTCTCGCGAGCGCCGCGAATTTCAATATATTCTTGCATCAGTGAAATTATACGTCTGTTACTTTGGAGACTGCCTAAGCCCTAGCATGTTGCCATTCGTATCTTTAACCTGAGCAATTAGCAATCCTGCACCAACATCTTTGATGTCCTGATGTAACGTCGCACCAGCGTCCAGTAAGGTTTGTAAATAACTTTTGATATCGGTAACATCTTTATAGCCAATGACTGCTTGACCGTTGGGATCCAGGCCAATTTCTAGGTCACCCAGCTTATAACCGACATAATATGGACTATCCGCATAGGGCTCAACTGCCAAAAATTTGCTATAGAAAGCTTTTGCTTCTTCCAAATCCTTTACTGGGTACACGATAAGTTTGATATTTTGAGTCATTAAAGAACCTCTTTATTGAAAATGTTACTAATTATCTGTATGACCAATTTACTTGATATTAAAGCTATTGTCAAGAATCAAACTTCTATCGTTTCATGTCTTCTCTAGGAGAGTTTCCAGGGTTTTTTGTAGAGTATCCACACTCTTTTGATCATACAGAGAACAAGTCAGCACCTGTTTGCCTTTTTTCTCAAATATATCTTTATACTTCTTTATTGTCTTTTCATCGGCAAGATCGGTTTTGGTCAACAGAATTATTTCAGGTTTTTCCAAAAGCGACTTATTAAAATGTTCAAATTCATGACGGACTGTTTCATAACGAGTTTTTGCATTGTCTCCAGCTAGTTCAATACAATGAATAAGTATTTTGGTTTTTTCAATGTGTTTAAGAAATTTTGCTCCCAACCCTCGACCATCAGCTGCACCTTCGATAAGCCCGGGAATATCAGCGATTGGATGAGTACCCAGCATGCCGATATTGGGTTCCAATGTCGTAAAGGGGTAATCAGCAATTTTCGGAGTAGCATTGGTGAGTACTGAGAGAAGGCTGCTTTTGCCCGCATTTGGTAGGCCGATAAGTCCAATTTCAGCAATCAATCGCAACTCAAGGTGTAACTGTTTTTCTTCACCCGGAGTTCCGTTCTCAGCATATTCAGGTGTCTGGTTGGTTGAGGATTTAAATTCATTATTGCCTCGACCTCCTTTGCCGCCCTTTGCAACAAGAAGCAATCTATGGGTATCAGTTATTTCATAAACTCTTTTAAGTTTGGTATCGGCAACGGAAGTTCCCAGCGGTACAAGAATAGTTACATGAGAGGCATTTTTGCCAAAGAGTTTTTGTCTGCCTCCTGCTACGCCATCATCAGCGATTATTTTTTTCTTAAAACGGAATTCCCGCAGATCAGTGATATTGGTTGAACCTTGAACATAAATATTGCCTCCGTTTCCACCATTTCCACCATCCGGTCCTCCTTTAAAGGTGAGTCCGTTATGAAGCAGTGATGCAGAACCGTTTCCGCCTTTGCCGGCTTTTACAAAAAGATTGATAGTATCAACGAGCATGGTCGTATTGTATCATTTTTGAAGTAACAAAGTTTATCACCAGTGCTATTATATGTGAAACATGCTATAATATCGGCTATGGCTGACTATAATAGGAGAAATCAATCAGGCGGCAATCGAAATTTTGGTAAACCTCGATTCAATAGGGAACGCACAGAAATGTATAGCGCAACATGTGCTAACTGCGGCAAACAATGTGAAGTGCCTTTCAGACCCACAGGTAGCAAACCTGTTCTTTGCAGAGATTGTTTTCAAAATAACAGAGGTTCTGATTCACGAAGACCTGAGCAAAGATCATTTGACAGACCAAATTTTGATCGCGACGATAATCGCACCAGAAGCGGTGAGTCACCAAATTACAACGCGCAATTTGAAGCACTCAATGCAAAAATGGATAAAATTTTAAGCTTTTTAATCCCACAACCTGTTCCTGTCGCACCATTGGAATCAGAAATTAGTGAAGAAGCAATTGATGAAATTGTAGAAGAGATCCAGGAAGAAGAGAAAGAATCAAAAGTGAAAAAACCAAAAAAAGAAAAAACACTTAAAAAAAAAGTATCCTCAAAGAATAAATAATTTCCTTACAAGAGAACACACTATTCCTTACAGTAATAATATATAAGATTTTCTAAACTTATTTTAGTTGAGAAGATGATATGACCAGAAAATAGTTACGATTCTTCTTCATCTGTCTAACAAGTAGATGGTCTGCAAAATCCACTATTTGTGAAATACATTGTATTATGCTCCAACCTGTGCCAGATAATACGCTTCGGATGATTAGAATTATATGTTTCACCTGTCAAAAAAAAAGTGAACTTAAGTTACGTCCATGGCAAGAAGTAAAAAAGGTAAAATGTCCCCATTGTCACCAGAAGGAAGTAGTAATCATTGCTCAGTAAAGATAGAAAGCCTATAGCATTATTGACGTTATCTGAGTATTGTGTTATACTGTTCTTATCATGCAGATAGTACGTTGTTACTTCTGCTTAATTTGATTTAGTTTTTTAGCAAAGATAAAAGATACCTTATATTTATTTTTTCCACTTGTATCTTCTTCCTATAAAAATAACTTCATTTCCTAAGCAGACATATCAGCGCGTTATCGAAATAAATTCAGAAAGGAGATAATTATGTTTAAAACTAACGGCAGAAATCATTACCGTAGCAAATACGGCAATAACTCTTTTGCATCGAAATCACGGAGAAATAATGGACAAGGAAAAAAACTTGATCCAGCTCTTTTTATAAAGAAAGCATTCAAGACAACTACACAAGTTGAAGATGTCTCAAACATGAAATTTGCGGATTATGACATCGAGGATAAGCTCAAACGAAATATTGAGGATCACGGGTACACTACTCCAACAGAGATTCAGGAAAAGGCAATTCCTGAGATTCTAGCTGGTCGCGATGTTATCGGTATGGCAAATACCGGTACCGGTAAAACGGCAGCTTTTCTAATTACCTTGATTAACAAATGCTATAGGGATAGAAATCAAAGAGTTCTCATTGTTGTCCCGACTCGTGAGCTTGCGATACAAATACGGGATGAATTTCGTATCTTTGCACGGGGGACAGATTTGGAAGCCGTAGCAATTATTGGAGGTTCTGATATCAGAAGACAAACCTATGCTCTTCGTCACAGACCGCATTTTGTTATCGGTACTCCCGGGCGCTTAAAGGATTTAATAAGCCGAAAAGACCTTAGTTTGATGCTTTTTCAAAATGTTGTACTTGATGAAGTAGATAGAATGGTGGATATCGGATTTAGAAAAGACATTGAGAATCTTATCTCACTTCTTCCCAGGACTCGGCAATCATTATTTTTTTCAGCTACCGTTGATGATAAAACACAAGGAATCTTACGAAAATTCGTAACAAATCCGATAACAATTTCAGTAAAACAACAAAATACGGCAGAAAATATCGATCAGGACATCGTCCGATTATCCGGAAAACAAGTAAAAATAGAGGTGCTTCATGATCTCTTAACACAAGCAGAATTTGAAAAGGTGATCATTTTTGGACGAACAAAATGGGGAATACAAAAATTAACAAACGAACTTATTCATCGCGGATTTAATGCTGATGCAATTCACGGGAATAAAAATCAAAATCAGAGACAGCGGGTTTTACAACTGTTTAAAAATGATAAAATTCAAATTCTTTTGGCAACTGATGTAGCTTCACGAGGGTTGGATATTGAAAATGTAACCCATGTCATTAATTACGATGCTCCTACGTCTTATGATGATTATGTCCACCGGATAGGAAGAACAGGGCGTGCAGGAAAAAGAGGAATCGCGTTGACATTTGTGGATTAGTTTCTTAAGCTCTTTTTAACAGTTCTTCTTGCTCGTTCCCATATAAGAATGTTGGAGAAATTGAATAATATGAATGTACTTTTTGTTGTTTGGGAAAATGATCCTTTTTTTAAAATAGGTGGCCTTGGTGATATTGCAAGATCACTTCCGGGAGCACTAAAGTCAATGAATGTTGATATCCGCGTTATTATCCCCTATTATAAAGTCGTAAAAATGGGAAGAAATAAAAAAACAAAAATTGGTGATTACAGTTTTTTATATGCTGGGAAAAATGTAAAAGTAGAGATCTGGCAAGCATTAAATCCTTATACAAAGGTCATCGCTTATTTTTTAAAAAATACAAAATATCTGGACATAGTTTCACCGATTGAAACTTGGGGTTTTTTTGATAAAGCAGTAGTGGAACTTATAAAAAGTGGAATTTTAAATTGGACACCAGATATTCTCCATGTAAATGATTGTCACGCAGGTCTCATTCCACTATTGGTGAAACAGGAAGAATTGCCAATTAGGACAATGTTAACTATTCATAATCTTACATTTCAGAAAAAAGCATCTTTAAGTATTATTCAAAAAATGGGGATTGATCCAAATTTGTGTAAAACACTTCAATGGGAAATTAAAAGTAAACAGATTAATTTTTTGCAGGAAGGTATTCTACAAGCAGATGTTATCACAACAGTGAGTCCAACCTATGCAAAGGAGATTCTTACAGAGGAATTCGGTTGCGGTCTTCATGAAATTCTTAGAGCAAAAAAAGGGCATGTCTATGGAATTCTTAACGGAATAGATATAGACTGGCACCATACCTCCCGAGATCCTGCAGTTAAATTCCCGTATGGACCAAAAGAAGAACGCATTGGTGAAAAAATTCAATACTATGATTGGAGGGATGGTAAAGCACTGGACAAAGAATTTCTTCAAAAGAAACTTGGATTGAAAGTAGGGAAAGACATCCCAATGTTTTGTTTTATCGGTAGACTCTCTGGAGCGCAGAAAGGATTGGATATACTGCACAGGATGTTAAGACGTGTTGATCAGACCAAATTGCAGTTTGTCGTTTTGGGAACTGGAGAAAAAGAATGGGAAGAAAGATTCCGGTGGCTCTCCACTTTTTATCCAAAGAATATTTCATGTAATTTTAAATTTGATGACACACTTGCTCATCAAATTTATGCTGCATCTGATTTTATTATAATTCCTTCCAAATACGAGCCATGTGGTCTTATACAAATGGTTGCAATGCTTTTTGGCACAATTCCTATTGCTCATAGAACAGGCGGATTAATAGATTCAATTAAAGAAGGGTATAATGGCTTTTTGTTTTCAAATTATACTTCAGAAGCTTTAGAGGAAAAAGTCGAAAAGGCTGTTGCTATGTGGGAAAATGATAGAGGCGCTTATGAGGCCATGGTTGATCACGCGTTGGCTACTGATTTTTCCTGGGTGAAAAACGCTAAGGAATATCTACTGCTATACAAAAAACTTTTGGTAGAATCCACCCCCATGCTTGATGAAATTATGATTGATAATGCTTATCCGGTAAGTATAATATAATCAAGTTATACTAAATAGATATATCCTTCTTTGGGCTTCAGGACACTATTCTTGAAATCAACTGCATCTTCGTTCTCACCATCAAGTGAGGCGGTAAGAAGTAATTTGCCGGACCCAACTTTCAGAGAATGTATATTTATTGTTTCGGGTTTATCAGAAAAGTTTAACAAGATAAGTAATTGTTTGCCATCTGTTGTAGTTCTTGTATAGGAAAGGACATTATCGTTGTTTACATCGACTACGGTAGGTCGACTTGGAACCAATTTCTTATTGCGGAGTGTGAGTAATTTTTTATACAGCGTGAGCATTGATCGTGGATCTTGAAGCTGTTTTTTGACATTTCTTTCTTTATAATGAGGACCAATAGGTAACCAAGGCTTTGCATCTGCTACTGTAAAGCCCGCATTTGGACCATCATCCCATTGCATTGGTGTCCGCGCAGGATCTCGTAATTTTTCAACAAAAGGATCTTGTTGTTTTTCTTTTGGAATAACGACGTCTTCCATACCTAATTCTTCTCCTTGAAAAATCACAGGTACACAGTCAAGAGTCATCTGTAACATTGCTGCCAGTCGAGCGTCTTTTTGGCTTCCCAAGCGTGTTGCTACTCTTGATTGATCATGGTTTCCTAGTGGAAAAGGAATAATATCTTCGTTTTTTAACAGCGCATAATAATCAAAAATTATTCTTTTTACCTCTTGCGCATTCCAATTTGTATTTAAAATAAGATCAAAATTTAACGGTGTGCTTAATCCATATTCAGAAAGCCGATAAAGCATAACGCGTTCTTCAGAACCCACATAACCTTCCTGCATAGAAAATCCCCCTCGTGAACCAATAAGATTTCCCATATCAGCCAATTTTTTAAATCCTCGTGGTTGGTCTTTACTCACCGTGTGAATATATATTTCATTCGGGTGATCTAACCCAGCAATATAATCCGGATTTAACGGTTCATCCGGAAATTTCGGATGTTTGATGACATAAAGACCTGCATCAATACGAAACGCATCAATACCCCGATCCATCCAAAACAGTAAAATATTATGCATTGCTTTTACGACTTCCGGGTTATCCCAGTTAAGATCCGGCTGTTCTTTTAGAAAACTATGAAGATAATATTCATTTGTTTTTTCATCATACGTCCACGCGCTCCCCGTTGTATTATCGAATACATTTATCCAGTTATTTGGTTGGGATCGCCAATGATACCAATTACGTTTTGGATTGTTCTTAGAAGCGCGGGATTCTATAAACCATTCATGTTGATCCGATGTGTGGTTCGGAACAAAATCCATCATCAGCAACATATTCTTCTTGTGTACTTTCGCAATCAATTGGTCAAAAGTTTGCTGATCTCCAAACATAGGATTAATATCCAGATAATCTTCTATATCATACCCATTATCTTTCATGGGAGAAGGATAAACTGGCGACAAATAGATAACATCCACACCCAATTCTTGCAAATAATCTAATTTATCAATAATCCCTTTCAAATCTCCATTTCCGTCTTTATTCTCTTGAGCATGAAAGCTTCTTGGATAGATTTGATAGATAACTTTGTTACGCCATTTATGATTTGATTGCGTTCTACTTCTTGTTGATTTTTGTTTTATCATGAATAGAGTGTTATGAAGCTTTGGTTTTGTTGGTAAATCGTAATTTAATGGAGTAAAACAGAGTTACTCAGTTTAATGATTTATTGAAAAGTGTGCTCTCCATTCCGTTTTCTTGTAGCTGCATTAATTACTCTTTGGCCAACTACGATATCGTGTTTTGTCTGCTCGGTGAGATGAAGTCTCATTATATCCCTAAAAGTAAACCACGCAAAAGTTAATCCATTTTTGGGAGAAAAATCCTGCAACGCATCTATCTCCGAATAGACAATACATTGATTTACGTTCTCATTTTCATAGGAATATACAGGATAAACGATGTCGAGTTCTATATTCAAAAGATCAGAAATTACGTCCTTAAATATTCTCTCAGGAGAGTCTTTTTCCGTATGAGAGCCACTAAATAAAAGCCATTGCGATAATAAATTTTCCGAAGATGTATCTTGTTGCAAGAGAATTTGTTGAGAAGGTAAATGAACTAAAAATCCACTTGCATAAAATTTTTTATGCATTATAGCTAGTATACTACAAATGAAGATGAAATGTAAAGATTATAAGGTAAGAATATCCAGTGCTGTCCTGGAGGCATTCTGGAGAAGCAGATATTCTCGTTGCAGAGTTTTGATAGATAGCTCAATCGGGTTCCCAAAAAATTCAATGATCAGTTTTCATCGTCGCTTTAACAACTTCTGCCAAAGCTTTTATAAAAAGTGGTGAAGTGTTAAGCGATTCGGTTCGTGCAAATTCGATTCCCTGTTCTTCAGTTTGCGCTCTTGCACCAATACCGACATCGTACAGAATTTCCAGATGATCCGCGAGAAATTGTACCGGTGCAATAAGAACATGCGTTTGTCCATTTTTCTTTAATTCCGGCATAATATCAGCAAAATCCGGCTTCAGCCATTCTTCGGGCGTATGCCCGGCACTTTGATAGCAAAACATCCATCTTTTTTTAGGAAGACCGGCAAGTTTTGCTATTTCGGCTGCGGTTTCTTTCAAATCGTTAATATAATCGGGCTCTTTCTCAATAACTCGTTTAGGCATACTGTGTGCAGAAAAAAGTACGGGAATCTGTTTTCTTATTTCCGAAGGGAATGTATCAAGAGCTTGCTGTACCCGCTGCGCCATTGCTTGTAAAAAAAATGGTTGGAGATGCCAATCGGTGGCTGTTTTGAATAACAAGGGTTTATTCGTAAGTTTGGATACTGCAGCTTCCAATTCACGTACATACCCACTCATAATTATCGGTGAATACTGCGGCGACATAATAATACCTACGATGGCATCAGCGTCTTCTGCTTTTTCTGTAATTATTTCCTCAAGAAAGGGATGAGAAAATCGCATACCGGCTGCTACGTGAAATTGAGATCCGGTTTTTTGATTATTTAATTCTTCTTCAAGTGCTACTGCTTGGTACTGTGTAATTTTAACAAGTGGTGATCCACCGATAAGTTTGTATCTTCTTTGAAATTCTTTGATATTTTCTTTACCGGGTTCTCTCCCTCCATAGACATTTTTTAGATATTGCGGAACTTCTGCAAGCGTTTTTGGTGATCCATAAGTCATCAAAATTACGAAGACATTTGAAAGGGTTTTCTTTGGCATAGTTATTTTTTATTTTGTAACCACTGAGCAACCTGAGGAGCAAAATAGCTGATAATGATATCTGCGCCGGCGCGTTTTATTCCCGTCAAAACTTCCATCACAATTCGTTCTTCGTCTATCCAGCCATTTTGCGCAGCTGCTTTTATCATAGAATATTCTCCACTTACATTGTACGCGGCGAGCGGCAAATTAAACGTTTGCTTAACTCGATAAATAACATCCAAGTAGGGCATTGCAGGTTTTACCATAATGATATCTGCTCCTTCTTCGATATCCAATGCAGTTTCCCTGAGTGCTTCTCGGACATTTCGTGGATCCATTTGATAATTTCGTCTATCACCAAATTGGGGAGCTGATTGTGCCGCCTCCCGAAAAGGTCCGTAAAATCCTGATGCATATTTTGCTGAATAGGCCATAATTGGAGTCTGATCAAAACCATTTTTATCCAGAGTTTTGCGTATATCTCCCACTCTTCCATCCATCATATCAGAGGGTGCAACCATGTCTGCACCTGCTTGTATATGAGAAAGCGCCATTGCTGAAAGAAGTTTGAGCGTTGGGTCATTTTGCACATATTTGTTTTGAATAACGCCACAATGCCCGTGATCCGTATATTCGCACAGACAGACATCGGTAATAACAAGCAACTCTGGTACTATTTTTTTAATATTTTTAATTGCTTTTTGAATAACCCCTGTTTTGGCATATGCTTGCGATCCAACTTCGTCTTTTTTTTCCGGAATACCAAAGAGGAGCACTGCCGGAATACCAAGCTTATATGCTCTTTCTGCTTCCTTTGCAACAGTTTCTATTGTCCATTGTTTAATTCCCGGCATTGCAGAAATTTCTTTGGGTTTTGTAATTTCTTCAGAAATGAAGAGCGGATAGATGAATGAATCAATTGAAATGACTGTTTCTGCCATCAGGTTACGAAAGAGTTGATTTTGCCGTAAGCGACGTAAACGAATAGTAGGGAAGCTAGACATATCAGTTATCTTAGCTTTTTATACTCTAGTTTGCAACTGCATCTTTCCTTTTATCCTGCTATTTTGTAAGATAGGAACCATTATATGAACAATGATCACATTATTATCGGAACGCGCGGGAGTCAACTCTCACTTGTCCAAACAGATATCATAAAAAAAAAGTTACAAGTTATTTTTCCTCAAAAACAAATCGATTTAAAAATTATTAAAACAACAGGTGATGAAAATATGAATCCGGTACCGCTGGATAGTATTGGCAAAGGCTGGTTCACCAAAGAACTAGATAAAGCTTTACTTGATGGAAGCGTTGACATAGCAGTGCATAGTTTAAAAGATTTGCCTGAAGAATTGCTGGAAGGGTTAGTTATTGCAGCTATCCCACAGAGGGAAGATGCAAGAGAAGCTTTTGTTTCAAATAAAAATATATTGTTTGAAAGTCTTAAAAAAGGCGCCGTTATTGGAACTGACAGCTCCCGTCGTAAATCGCAAATTTTATATAAAAGATCGGATCTGATTGTTACAAGTATTCGGGGAAACGTGAATACACGTTTGGATAAACTTGCTAAAGGAGATTATGATGGAATTTTTTTGGCCGTTGCAGGTTTAAAACGGCTCGGTCTTGAAGACCGAATTACGCAACGTTTTGCGGTGACTGATATTATTCCATCGCCTGGACAAGGAGCACTTGCAATTGTTGTTAAAAAGAATAATAAATATCTGTTTAAAACATTACAAAAATTAAATCACCAAGAGACTGTTACCGCAGTTCATGCTGAGCGGGCATTTTCTCAAGCGCTTGGCGGAGGATGTAAAACGCCGATTGGGGCCTATGCAGAAATTGATGGTTCACAAATTATTTTGCATGGGGCTGTCGGATCGCTGGATGGTAAAGAGGTTATCAAAAATTCGTTACAGGGTAATAGTGCCTCTCCTGAAAAACTAGGAAAAAAGCTGGCAAAGACATTTCTTAAAAAAGGTTATTCAGGATTTGAGAAACCGCGTTTTGTTGTTATCACACGACCGGAAAATGTAAGTGTCAGTATGCAAAAACAGATTGAAAAACTAGGATTGTTGACGTATTTCTATCCAAGTATTTCATTTGCAAAAAGCAAATTAACAAAAAAATCATATACAATTCTTTCCGCTATTGATTCTTTTGAGTGGTTAGTTTTTACCAGTCAAAATGGTGTCCGGTTTTTTGTTATGGCGCTTGATGAATTAGGGATTCCCTTATCGAGACTTAAAAACAAAAAAATTGCAGTAGTTGGAAAAAAGACTGCCGAAGCAGTAAGGAAATATCATTTAAAAGTTGATTTTATTCCTTCAAAATTTACAACAGCTGCACTCGCTAATGAATTAGAAAATATTGAAGGGAAAAAAATTCTCATGGCTCGTGCCAATCTTGCAACACCTCTACTTACTGAAATATTAAAGAAAAAAGGTGCAATTATAACTGATATACCAATCTACAAAACTTCATTTATAGAAAATGATAATCCGGAGTTTGAAAATCTTTTGAAAAATCAGCAAATATATTGTATAACGTTTACGAGTCCATCGACCGTTAAGGGATTTCTCAACAATATAATAAATTCATCTTTACGAAATGAAGTTTTTTCTCTTCCTGTTTTATCAATCGGTCCTGTCACAACTAAAGCACTTGAAGAGAATGGCTTTCAAAAAATTTATACTGCTGATATATTTACCATCAACGGCATGATTGCTAAATTAAAGGGAAATATATTATACATATAGTACAATGATTTATCACAATTACATTTCTTTCTTAGTTCGTTCATCGTTTTACAGACTAACTCAACAGGAACAAGAAAGATACAAAAAAGCTTTACTAAACGAATTGCAAAAAGAAAAAAAAGTTATCACTTATACATATACAACTCTTGGGTTGAAAATGAATTCAACGTTTCTTCTCTGGTTACAGGCAGATACCGTTGAAGAAATTCAACAGTATCTTAATAAATTGATGCATACTGAAATGGGAAATTTTTTAAAGATTACGTACACCTTATTAGGTATGGTTCGCCAGACGCAATATTCGTCACCGACCGCCAAACAGCTTGATACTAGCAGAAAAGGCGGCGCATATTTAATCATTTATCCGTTTACCAAAACTCATGAATGGTACAAACTTACTTTTGAAAAAAGAAAAGAGCTCATGAAAGGACATATAAGTGTGGGAAGAAAGTATCCTCAAATCACACAGTTGTTACTTTATTCATATGGCATAGACGATCAGGAATTTATTGTCTCATATGAAACAGATGATCTTGCGGATTTTCAAAGCCTTGTTATGGAATTACGATCAGATAATGTGAGAGCGTACACATTGAAAGATACTCCAATTTTTACCTGTATTTTTAAAACACCTGAAGAAATAATGGAATTTATATGAACACAACATTTTTAGATGCATGTAATTCAAAAAAAACAGCATATACACCCGTATGGTATATGCGCCAGGCAGGTAGATATCTGCCTGAGTATAAAAAACTTAAAGGTTCAAGAAATATTTTGGATATTGTTCGTATTCCGGAATTGGCAGCACAAATTTCATTGCAGCCGGTAGATATTTTACATGTCGATGCGGCAGTTATGTATGCTGATATTATGATTCCGCTTCTAGGAATCGGGGTGGATTTGGAAATCATTGAAAGTATAGGACCTGTCATCAATAAGCCTCTTCAGGATTTGGCAGACGTAAAAAAACTTCGCACTCTCGAACCGGAACAAGATATCCCTTATCTTCTCCAAACAATTGCAATTCTAAGAAAAGAATTGAGGGTGCCTTTGATTGGTTTTTCCGCTGCGCCATTTACCCTCGCTAGTTATTTAATTGAAGGAAAACCTTCAAGAGATTTTATCAAAACAAAATCATTTATGTATTCACAACCTGAAGCATGGAAATTGCTTATGGAGAAATTAAGCGACTTAACTACTGTTTACCTCAAATCACAAATTAATTCAGGAGTACAAGCTATCCAACTTTTTGATAGTTGGGTTGGCTGTCTAAACGTTGAAGATTATATAAAGTTTGTACTTCCATATAGCAAAAAGATTTTTACTTCTTTGCAAACATATTCGATTCCTCTTATTCATTTTGGAACCAATACGGCGGGGATGTTAAATGCATTTTCTTCAGTTGATTGCGATGTCGTCGGTATTGATTGGAGAATGCCGCTTGCTAAAGCCTGGGAAGAAATCGGTTTGGATAAAGCGATCCAGGGGAATCTTGATCCGGCAGTACTGATGGGTGATTTTTCTTCAATTAAAAAAAAAGTTGATGACTTATTTGCATCTCTACCAAAAAAAGAAGGATATATTTTCAATTTAGGCCATGGTGTGCTGCCGACAACACCGGTTAAAACTATTAAAAAATTAACAGAGTATGTGCAGAATAAAAAATAACTTTTGCCTATGTTCATGGTTGTCAAAAATTCAAATACGCCGATAAAGAAAATTTCTGATGATAAAAAGTCATTAAAAGAAATTGTAAATCTCGATGAAAAAGTCACGCTTAATGTCGCTGAAGTAACTGATTACCATGAAAAAACGAAAGCTGCATATAACCGTATTTATTATATTTCTGATGGTCTTATGCAGTTGTCTATAAATGGACAAGAGATACAATTGCAAAAAGGAGATGCATGTTTTGTAGAAAAGGGAATGATATTTGAATTGGCAGGAACATTCACCGTAATAATTGTCAGTCAACCACCACTTCATTTGCTATAATACCAATAAGTGAGCAGAACGAAATATCTATATCTTGCAAAAATATTAATTATTTTTGTCATATATTTTGCTACAGCAAAATTTGGTTTAAGTCTTCAAGCGGTTAGCAGATTTGCAACTCTTATTTGGATCCCAACAGGATTTTCGCTTGCGATATTGCTTCTCTTTGGATATCGTTATTGGCCAGCGGTTGCATTTGGTGCTTTTTTTGTAAATTTATTTAACGGAGCTCCTCCTTTTGTTGCCTTAGGAATTGCAACAGGCAATACATTAGAAGCAATTGTAGGCGTATATCTTTTGAGGAGATTCATAGATTTTAGAAAATCCTTTGATAAGCTGAACGATATATTAACACTTATCTTGATCGCGGCTCCAGTCTCTTCTGCAATAAGTGCTACTTTTGGGGTATCAAGTCTGCTTCTCGGTCATGTTATTGATTCATCTGCCTATACAACTACCTGGGTACCATGGTGGATAGGTGATCTGATTAGTGATCTTATTGTGGCACCGTTTCTTTTGTTCTGGTTGCAAAAGTATTCAATTACGATAAAGCCACTGCGAATTTTAGAATTTCTAGGATTACTTTTATTGGCATTAGCTGTAGGTTTTGTTGTTTTTTTAGGAGTTGGAGGTGTTACGACTACTAATTTCCCCATGAGATATTTGGTTTACCCGCTTATCATATGGGCAGCTCTTCGTTTTGGTCAACGCGAAGTGGCAATAATAATGGTAATTTATTCAGTATTGGCAATATGGGTTACGATGCTTGGATTTGGTCCGTATGCATATAAAAGTATTTCTGATAATTTGCTCTTTTTACAATTTTTTATGATTATTACCTCAGTTACTTCACTGATTTTGTCGGTTGCCATTTCCGAAAAAAGAGAACTCGAAGAGCGCAAAGACGATTTTATTTCTATGGCAAGTCATGAGTTGCGGACTCCGGTTACCAGCATTAAAATATACTCTCAAATTGTTAACAATAAACTTTCTGAAAAAAAATATATCGCCGCTCGAAAGTATCTTGGCAAGTTAGATGATCAGATATACAAACTTACCTCTTTAATCATCGATCTTTTGGATGTTTCACGTATACAGTCAGGGAATTTGACAATTAAACAAGAACCTTTTAATATTAATCTTCTCGTTACCGATACAATTGAAGCACTACAAAAAACTACAAATGATCACTCACTCATTGTGAAAGGTACAATTAAAAAAGAAGTGTGGGGAGATAGAGAAAGAGTTTACCAGGTATTGGTAAATTTATTAGCAAATGCAATTAAATATTCTCCTGATGGCGGTAAAATTGTAGTTCAGTGTAAGGATTTTGGCTATATGATGAAAATTAGTATTAGAGATACAGGTGTTGGGATTGAAAAAGCCCAGTTGCAGAGAATTTTTGAAAGACTTTATAGAATTCCTAAAGATCGTAAAGGAAGAGTATTTAATGGATTGGGGATTGGACTTTTTGTCTGTGCGGAGATAATAAGGATGCACAAGGGGAAAATTTGGGCTGAGAGAAATAAATTAAAAGGTTCAACATTTCATTTCACGTTGCCCATTTCAGGCGATGCAGTTTTAAGAAGAAAAAGAATTTTATCAAACTGATCTGCTATAATTTTATTATATAAAGATAATTTTTATGCATAGATCTTCTGGATATTTTCTTTTATTTCTTGTCATTGTCTTCATTTTTGGGGCATATCTTGTACTCCACAAAGAACAATTGGTAACAAATTCTGTTTCCTCTCCAACGAATTCGCAAGTCTTATCAGCAGAAGATCAAAATGCCCAGTGTCACGCGCAGTCCGTTAACCCATCAGATCCGCAGGCGGTTCTTCCTGATCCGAATTGCACGCCGGGTGTAATCAATCCCGATGTCACCCAGGATAATCTAGATTCAACCATTTGTCACTCCGGTTTTACCAAAACAATTAGGCCTCCTGTTAGTTATACAAATCGTTTGAAACGGGAACAGATACAAGAGTATGGATTTTTTGATACAAGTACAAGAGATTTTGAAGAAGATCATTTTATTTCACTTGAATTGGGAGGAAGTGCGGATGATCCCAAAAATCTTTGGCCCGAGCCACATGGTTCTCCCAATGAAAAGGATTTAGTTGAAAATTATCTAAATCAACAGATTTGTGATCACAAAATGACTCTTGATGAAGCACAGAAAGAAATAATAACGAATTGGTATGCGATTTACAAAAGTATCAGTCAATAAAGTGATTCAGCTCACAGTAGTTTATTGTCGGTTTTGCTATTATTAATTTATGTCAGAAGATAAAGAAAATAAAAAAGAAAAACGTTGGAAAAAAACAGTAAATGTTAATCACAGTAGCGGAATTTATGGCTTTGGTCTGATCGGAGCCGCAGTGTATTACTTACAGCATGCCTCAACGTTTTGGATCGGCGTCATTGGCATTATTAAAGCTGTCTTCTGGCCTGCGATTGTAGTCTACAAAGTATTTGATATGCTGCATTTATAACCTTATCCCAAGTTTGAACTATGCTAATTAATAGCTCCTCTGGTATACTTTCGTAATAAATTACCTTTTTTTACGGCTTTATCTATGGAAGAAAATAAATTTAATAACGTGTATAAAGAATTTGCGAGTAATATTTTTCGCTACATTTATTTTAAGGTTTCGGATTATGATGTAGCAGCTGATTTAACAGCTGATACCTTTACCAGATTTTGGAAAGTATCGGTGAGGGAACCCATTGATAATGCGAAAGCATTTCTTTTTTCGATTGCCAACGGAATAATAATTGATTATTATCGTAAAAAGAAAAAACAAAAAAAAGTTTCTTTGGATGTTATTGATGAATGGCTTTTGGGAGTTATTGATAAAAATGAGGATGTGCTGTCGAATAAGCAGGAAATAACATATATTTTTTTAAAACTAAAAAAATTAAAAAAAACATATCAGGATATTTTATTATTGTATTATGTTGAGGAATTAAAAGTTGAAGAGATTAGTTTGGTTCTTCATAAAACTGAGAATAATACGAGAGTTATATTGCATAGAGCATTGCAAGCTTTAAAAAAATTATTATGAAAGAAAAACAAGTTATCGACAATTTACAATTATTACAATCAGTGCAACCGGATAGACATACCTTGCTGTTGATACAAAAAAGAGTTTGTTCTCAGATTTTTCCTGAAAAACATTTCACTTTTCGAAAATGGTTGACCGTTACTCCGATAATCCCATTAGTAGCTGTTACGGCAGTTGTACTTGTTCTGTTAGTTGTGATGGGCTTCTTTCCCCGAGTTTACGAAAAAGCTTTTGTCACGGCAAGAATTGCACTTGCACCAAACCAATATGAAAAAGCAAAAATTGCCTTTGCGTATGCGGATCAACAGTTTTTTTCATTGAAAAAGAATTCATTTAGTAGTAGCGATGTGAAATCTTTTTTCGGCTCACTTGCTCTTGCCAATAGTGAAATGGCAGGGTTAAAATTAACAGGAGAAAAAGGAAAATATACAAAGGAGCAATGTTTGATTTTGTATTCGGAGTACCACTCCTCTTTAGAGGCAATGAAGAAAGAAGTAGCGTTAATGGATAATTCTTCTCAAAAAAAGACTCTCTTGCTCACAGAAATTAAGAACTATGATGAACAATCAGAAAGAAAGTTACATAAATATAAAGAATAATAAATTTTATGATGAAAGGAGGTGAAATATGGGTAAATATTTTCTTATAGCAATTGTGGTAGTTGTTCTTATCGGCGGAGGTTACTTTCTCATGAAGAGGCAAAGTAATACACAACAACAACAATCTACACAATCTGAGCCAGCAATGAAAGGCTCTCAACAAAATTCACAGCCTTCAGCTATGAAAGCAGAACCAAGTACTGCTACAACAAGTAGTAAAACAGAAGGCGATAATGCTGTTAGTTATACCGGAAGCGGTTTTGCACCACATTCTATAACTATTAAAAAGGGACAAAGCGTAACGTGGAAAAATAAAGATAGTGACGAATTGTGGGTTGCATCAAATCCTCATCCGACACATACGGATTATCCTGGATTTGATGAGCTAAAGAGTATTCCAACGGGACAAACATACTCTTTTACCTTTACCAAAGTTGGGAATTGGGGTTATCATAATCATTTGAATCCAAGTCAACAAGGCATTGTTGTCGTGACAGAATAATTTTTCTTGACTGGAAGTTAGGTATCAATAGATATCTAACTTTGATTTAAGAATGAAAAAAGCTCCTGTTTATCTTGCTGTTTTTACTTGCAAAAGTTAACAAACACTTTTTGACGCGTATCTATTTGTCATCTGCTAAAATAGAATCAATGAAACCTGTACTTTTATTCCTTTTATTTTTTCTTGTTGGGCTTGCAGGAGTTTTGGGATATCGGTATTGGAATCAACCGCAAAATATTTTTAGCACTAAACCAGATCTTACAACAAAATTTTCATTAGAAAAAGCGCCGAGTGAATCTCTGCAGGGGAACATCGCCACAATATCGGGCACAGTTACCTGGCTTTCTCGAACCGCCGCAAAACCAGTACAACTTAAGTCACCCAGACGAATACAGCAAGGTGAAGAGTTTAGTACCGGATCAAATGGCAGAGCCGTTATCAGAATTAAAAATGATTCATCCTTATTACTCTCACCAAATACTCATATTAGTATCATTCAGTTGTTGCCTGAAAATTTTGTTTTTGTTCAAGATCAAGGATCAGTGCATTATGAAAATACTATTCAAGTACCAGTAAGTGTCAGAAGTTATGATCTAGTTACCATTATAACCAAAGGAATAGTCACTTTGTCTGTGAATCCCAAAGAAAAAGTAGTTTCTGTTTCGGTTGAAAAAGGAATAATCAAAGAAGGGTATGAGGATTTACAAAATACGAGCAATGTTGTAACAGTGAATGAAGGACAAACGTTTCTTTTTAATGAAACTTTAAGAACAGGAATGATTCAATAGATTATTTATAATTTGTTAACTCCGTTAGCATTGAATCACCTTCATACCCCAGTGCCCAAAGCGCAACACCGCTCAGATGCTCTTTGTTAGCTAAAGCAATTTTAGCGTTCACTGAATTTTTATCAGGAACTGAAATTTGGTGATAGGTTCCACTCGTTTGATCTTGATAAACAACAAACTCTTCTTGCGACTTATTATTAAAAAAAGCACTACAAGTGGAGCATGATGAAAGTAATGATTCTATACGTTTGTTACTTGCAAGAACACCGCTTCCCGGGATGATGGCGGAACGCACTGCTGTATTGAGCGTTTCCCATTCGTATCCATACAATGGCATTCCCAAGATAAGTTTTTCTGGAGGGACAAGTTCGAGTGTCTTTTGGACAGCTGTTGTGACATCGTATTCAGAATCTACCCCAGCACCACTCAGCGGCGCAATTGGCCCGGTAACAATTGAGTCGGGAGAGTGAAAATCATAAGCCATAAGAACTATTGTATTTGTATAATGCGTAATTGCAGGGACATTGATAAGGTTATACTTAATGACATCTGTCGGGCTTATCTCAACTGTTAGCGTACCAAGTTTTTCTTTTTCTAGCTGCTGCTTTACTGTCCGGACAAATTGAGTGAAATGCATTTGCGCTGCTTTTGAAGCAACTGAAGTATCTTCAATATCCAAATTTAGGTCTGTAAAGTTAAAGTGTTTCATAATGGGTGCTACTTCCTTAACAATCGTAATTCCATGTTCAACAGGAATGTTCATTAACTGATTGATTGCATCAGCATTGCCACTTGAAATTAAAAGCGAAAGTTTTACCTTGTTGCTTTTCGCATTGGCAAAAAACTTTCCAAGTTTATCAGAATGTAATTGATACCATCCCGGATCTTCTTCTTGTTCATTTGCCATTTTGATAATATGTCCCTCTCCATCTATATTCAGCGCAAAATACGTTAATGTTGTGATATCATTCTCTTCATTCATGTTTACTTTATCTAACTGCCAATAGGGAAGAAATCCAATTATTTGTTTGGGAACAGGGTTTTTGACATGAAAAGGGGTTGAGGTTTCATAATTCGTTCCATACACTCCCGCAACAATGCCTACAACAAGACCAAGCAATGAAACGATAATTATTTTTAGCATAGCGAATATCTGTATAGTAGCATATTTGTTTGAGTGAATTTAATTAGCAGTTGACAAATTTGCATTTCTATCCGAAAATAGAGCTTGTGAAGAAGCCGATTGTTATCCTTGCAGTAATTCTTGGAATACTTTTTATTGCCTGCGGAGTTGTTTACTTTACGACTTCAGCACGGTATCTGCCCGGCTTTTTCCCCGGCTTTGATAGATCACTCGTGACGCATCATTACAAACATGGCATCGGATCTATTCTTCTTGGTGTTGCGTGCTTTGTCTTTGCATGGTTTCAAAGCGGAAAAAAGAAACAACCATCAACGGATGAAGAAAAGAACGGATAATATTCCTCCTACAACACAGCAATAAATTGCAAAGGGTGTTAGTGTCTTTGTCTGAAAATATTTAGTCAGAAATTTTACCGAAAAGTATGCTGCAATTCCTGCTGTAACTGCTCCGATAAGAATAGGAATAAGCTCTCCATTTTCTGTGCTGCCTGCAAGCTCCGGTAATTTCAAAAGTGATGCCGCACCGATAATAGGTGTTGCCAAAAGAAAAGCAAATCGTGCAGAATCCTCATGAGATAATCCTTGCAATAATCCACCTGTTAACGTAGCACCAGTTCGGGAAAAGCCAGGAATCAGTGCGATACATTGCAGAAGACCAATTTGAATCGCTTGCGACCAGGAAAGTTTGGCGATGCTTTCGTTATTGATAGCCGATTTAGGTTGCTCTTTTTGTCTTCTGCGTAAGATTTCAGCTCCGTATAGCAGGAGGCCGTTGAGAACCAGCATGCCTGCAATTAATTGCGGATTGGCGAAAAGTTTGGTAAGTGCGCTCTCAAATAAAATCCCCAGGATTCCAGCGGGGATTGTTGCAACGACCAACAGCCAGCCGAGTTTGGCATTTGCGTCATTTTCTTTTATTTCACGTTCTTTAAGAGACCTAAAGATTCCTGACAAAATTCGTTTCCAATCCTGAAAAAAATAGCAAAAAAGGACAAGTGCTGTAGCTGTATGCGTTGCAACAAGAAACGTGAGAAAAAAAGGCGCGCTTTGGTCGATATTCCACCCGAGTAGTTTTGGCAAGACAACACTATGTCCAAGGCTAGAAATAGGAAAAAGCTCTGTCACTCCTTGCAGAATTCCAAAAACTACTGCCTGAAAATAGGTAAGCATATCTCAAGTATAGCAAATTAGCTTACAATTTAAAAATTATTTTAAAAAGAAAACGGCAATTAAAGGAATATAAAAAAGCGCAAAAAGTGTACTTAAAAGTACTGCCATTGAGACCTTTTCAGGATGTGATTTGAGAACTGTTGCATACGATACGACATTGGCTGCCAGTGGAACGATAGCCATAAGCAGTATGAATTTATACGTGGAAGGACTATATAATTTGAAAGTAAGACTATCAATGAAAAGGAGAGCTATAGTAACGAGTGGCCAGAATAAAAATTTTGCAATAAAAGCTATGCTAATGAATTTCATATCAATTTGGAACTTTTTGTTGTCAGATAATCCCATCCCAACAAGCATCATTCCCAAAACAATATATGCACCATTAAAACTATTTGCAGTATCTAAATAAAGTGCATTAAGTTTGATACCGGCAATATTTGCAAATATTCCAAGAATAAAGGCCCAGAGAATTGGTAGTTTGAGAACTTTCAAAATACTTTCTTTTACCGTATGTTGACCTTTTGCTGCAATATAAAAGCCAATAGATGTCGAGTAAAGATTGGTACCCAAGATTGCTGCGGCTACCACTCCGATAATATGGTTCCCAAACAATGCAATCGCGACCGGTAGTCCGAAATATCCTGTATTTCCACTACCTGCTATAAATGAAAGAATATTGCGCGTTGAATCTTTCCAAAAAAATCCTGCGATGACATATGTGATAAGAGATACAATAAAACACACGATAAAAAGAAGGAGAGGCAAAGACATTGTGCTAATATTTACTACAGTTGTTGCGGCTCCGGTAAAAACAACAATTGGTACAATGATATCAATGAGGAGTGTTGCGATTGATCCTTTTTGTACGTGTAAATATCGGCCTCCTAGATATCCCAATACTATGATGATGTATAGCGGAATGAGTTTTATTAGCAGTATGAGAAAGATAGCCATTTATTGGGTTTATTATAACATTTTAAAGTGATAGTTTGGAAAAAGAGTGCTACAATATATCTGTGAGCAGCAAAACAAAAATTATTGATTCAATAATTCTTATTGTTGCGATACTTATTCTCGCGTTTATTATCAATTGGCTATTCACATTACGGAGAGCACATAGTTCATTTAAAAATTATTATAACTTCAGAGGATGTGTCAGCTTGGTTAAGAAAACAAAAGATTATGGCACTTGCAAATTATCATCAGGACAAGTTATCAAATTAGTGAAGTATCAAAATAAATGGTATCTGGATGGCGATTTGCCAATTTGTAAATTCAACCTCTGTTTTTAATGTTTTTTTGTGACTTGATGAGAGCTTTAACAGTTACAAACCAGAAGAGTAGCATATAGCCAACACTGATAAGAATCCACAGATGACGTGTTGCTGTTTGCGTTTGTACATCGAAAAGATAACCGATAAGTTCTATTATATATCCAGCTATTAGCAAAATTACGTATACTTTTTTTGACGAGTATGTGTTAGATTTGCTGATTGACCAAAGCAGTATGATCGCAACAGCAACTAAAAGACTCAAATCGTGAAAATGTGTATGGGGAGATGTCAGAAGTGTTGCGACAATAAGAAGCGAAAATTGATAAGCAAATTGCACTGAAGAATAAGTGAATTGTTTGGTCCACAGGAAAAGTGTCGGCAAGCCGATGAGTGCAACTGAAATAATCCATGGAAGATAAATTTGTGGAAGAGACTGCGTTTGAAAAAGGATAAGAAAGGCAGTTTGCAATGAATGTTGAGCCATAAGATCTATCCCAAAGCCTGAGTTCCATGTCATTGTTGAGTTGAGTAATGATAGATAAGAAGTAACGCCAGTTCCTCCGGTAAGGTTATAAGAGACAACTGCTGCCATTCCAATTCCGGTTGTTACTCCCAAAGTGAGTTTTTTTCTTCTTTGCAGAATAACAGCAAGAAGAGGAAGAATAAAAAAGTGGGGTTTAATTATAAGTAACGAAAGTATAAAACCGCCATAAAACTCCTTACCCTTTTTTAAAAATATCCAAGCAAGTAAAACTATAACACAAAGCAGTAAACTTAACTGTCCAATTATAAGTGTTGTGAGGATAGGTATAAAGGTAATAATGCCAATGATAAAGATAATGTGATAAAACCATTTTGCCGGTTTTAATTGGCGATAAGAGAGAACGCAAATGGACATTAACAGAATACTATTTATTATAAGCCAAAACCCATATGCAGTTTGTAAACCTAATTTTACAAACGGTATAAAAAGCAACGCGACAAAAGGTGGGTTAAGAAAAGGAAGAAAAATCTGCTGGGTTTTAGTAACGGGATCAATTTGCTGTTGTGTAAGGAGTTGTGTGGAGAAATTGTAAACTTCGGTTGGTGATTGCAGCAAAATGTGAGCACCTGTATAAAAAGCAATAAAATCCATTGCTCTGGGGTTGTGGGAAAGTAAATAAGTGCCTGTTGCCATAAACAGAGAGAAGAATGTTAAGAAGATAGCTATGCTTAGTAAGCTAATAAAAATACGATAAGCAATATGCATGGGTTATTACAGTATAAAGAAGATTATTCCACCAGCAAGGAGTAAAATCGCGCTGGTTCCAACGAGAATAAAGGTTGGTGTTGTATTGCCTGTCGGCATAACTGTCGGGACAGGTGTTACGGGACTAAATGGTCGTGGTGTTGGCGCTGGCTGTTGGACTACTGTTTGCGGTTGACCTTGCTGGATAATGGTTTGTGTTTGTCCGGGCACTCGTACTATTGTTTGCTGTGGCGGTTGTGTAAGGATTCTCACAATGACAACCGGCGTTGGCGTTGGTAATGGTCTTGGGGTAGCAGTTGGCACGGGAGTTGCCGTTGGGAGCGGCGTAGGAGTTGGTGATGGTTTTGGAGTAGGGGTAGCTGTAGGCGAAGGCGTAGGTCTTACAGTAGGAGTAGGCAATACAACAATTGTCGGCGTTGGCGATGCAGTTACTGCAGGAGTCGGAGTTGGTGAAGTACAGGTATTCGGTGGACTTTTTGAAGGAGGTGAATTACCACAGACATTGACTGCGGTGATATCACATTCATATGTGTCAACACCGTTGTCAGTGAATGGAAATTGGGTAGCTGGAGCTTGGACAGTGTCAGAACTCACTGTTTTTCCAATAGTTAAATCTTTCACTGCCACATTGTATGTTATAGCACCTGTAAGCGCATCCCATTGACAGACACCCTGTGTAGATGTTCCATTGAGACATGCTGGCGGCGTAGGGGTGATTGTTGGCGTGGGTGTGGGTACAGTGCAGGTTTTGGTTGGACTTGTGGTAGTTGCTCCACCTCCACACTCATTTGTTGCGCTGACCGTACATTGGTATGGTTTGCCTGGCATCATGGGAAATGCGCTTTGTGTTGCGTCTCCGGTAACACTTACTGATTGAATAGTATTGCCAGTATCGGTTTCTTTGACAACGACAGTATATCCTTTGGCACCATCTAAGGTTTCCCATTCACAAGTGCCTTGATTAGCTTGAGGATTAGGGCAGAAATTTGTTTGTGGCACTGGACAATTACTGACTGCTTGATAAGATGCACTAAGCTGATCTGTGCCAGCTGAGCCATCAGCCCAAGATAAATGGAAGAGAATAGAGCCGCTTGCGAGTGAATTTGTGCCTGTGAGGATATTTGCGGTTTTTACATTTTGGTGTTTGACGGTTCCGAGATTGACAAATTTTCCTGTCTGCAGATCATTGGCTGTGACAGTGATATCTTTGCTACTTTCAGTGTTGGCAAAGGTGACTATGATAACAGCTGAACCGTCATCTGCAGAACATTTGGTGACAGCTGTTTGCTGTGTGGACCAGGCGAATTGCTGAAAAATTTGTTGATGTTGCAGCGAATACAACGTCAGTGGAATCCCGACAAGGGCAATGCCGATAAGTGTAAGTAAAAATGGTCTTGTCGTTTTAGATACATTCACTCTATTTTATAATTTTTATAATTGTTTTCTCCCTAGGGAGTTGGGCTTAACTGGCAGTTAGGACAGTTAATATGGATATTTTTTACCGGACCAAGGGTAGGGCAGACCGTAGGTGTGGGTTGTCCCGGTGGGACAGTTGGGGTTGGAGTTGGCTTTTTTGTCGGAGTGGGAGTTGGTTGAGAGATACAGTTACTGACTGCTTTATAGCTGCCTGTACGTGTGTCGGTACCACTATGTCCATCAGTCCATGAAAGGAAAAAAGTCACAAAACTCGCGTTTAGCGAACTTCTTCCGGTATTTATCGTAACTGTTCTCGTGTCTCCTCCTGGGAGTGATCCCATATCTATAGATTTGCCAGTCTCCTGGTCCTTAACGGTTACATCCATAGATGTAGAAGAACTACGGGGTTCAGTATTGGTAAATGAGGCAGAAATGAGTGCTCCATTTCCATCAGCAGCGCAGGCAGAACTTGCTGATTGGGTTGTCAGCCAGAGAATCGTTTCTGCATTTTGTCTCAAGCTCTGTTGACTTTGTAGTACGATAAGCGTGAAGGGGATGACAATGATTGCAAGTAGTGCGATTGAGATGGTGACAAATTTTGGCGATGTTAGTAGGTGTTTCACTATTAATTAAAGGATACGAACCCTTCTTTAAGGATATGCTTATGCTTGATGCTTGTCAAGAATTCTAACTTGCTATCTTTTAAAAAACAGTTACTATTATATTATGGAAGAAAAATTTGAAGAAATAGTTGCAGCGCCTTCAATTGCTTTGGAAATGAGTGTTGATCTGACGAGAAAAATTGGTAAAGATGCCGCGGAGGTGACGCGATTTAAAAAAGCACATGGATTTTGGACAGGACTTGGTCCTGGTCTTATAACCGGTGCTGCCGATGATGATCCTTCTGGAATTGCAACTTATTCTCAAACAGGCGCGCAATATGGTTTTCAGCTCCTTTGGCTTTCTCTTTTTACTTTTCCGCTTATGGCAGTAGTTCAGGAAATGTGCGCGAGAATTGGCTTAACGACTGGTCGTGGATTGGCAGGCAACATTCGGATAAACTACCCGCGGTGGGTGCTTTATACATGCGCTGCTCTTCTTTTTTTTGCAAATACACTCAATATCGGAGCCGATTTGGGCGCCATGGCAAAAGCAAGCCAACTTCTTTTTCCAAAGTTTAATTTTTTTATCCTTGCTATTGTTTTTACCTTGTTTTGTCTTCTGCTTCAAATCTATACGCCGTATGAGCGTTACGCCAAGTATTTAAAATATCTTGTTATGGTTCTGCTTTCCTATATTGCGACAGCTTTTATTGTTCATATTGATATAAAGCAGCTTTTGATACATACTATTGTCCCTTCAATTACTCCTTCAAAAGAGCAATTGTTTCTCATAACGGGTATTCTGGGTACTACTATTTCGCCATATTTATTTTTCTGGCAAACATCTCATGAAGTAGAAGAAGAAATTTTGCATGGCAAAACATCAATTAGGCTTCGTGAAGGAACGACTGATAAAGAAATAAAAAAGATGCGGGTCGATGTTTTTACCGGAATGTTTGTTTCAAATTTAGTTATGTTCTCTATTATTGCAACCTGTGCTGCAGTACTTTTTTCTCATGGAATTACCAATATCACTTCAGCTGCAGATGCGGCAGCAGCTCTTAAACCGCTTGCTGGAGAACAAGCGTTCCTGCTCTTTGCTGTAGGGATAATCGGGATGGGACTTCTTGCAATACCGGTTCTTTCAGGCTCTGCGGCGTATACTGTTGCAGAAAGTTTTAAATGGAAGTCTGGTCTTTATCGTAAATTGCCTCAGGCGAGGGCGTTTTATGGTGTTATTATTTTTTCAATGCTTCTTGGTCTGGCAATTAATTTTATGGGGTTTGATCCGATTAAAATGCTTATTTATTCGGCTGTGGCAAATGGGCTTGTCGCTCCGATTATTCTTTTTCTTATTGTGCATATGACCAGTAATAAAAAAGTAGTGAAAGAACGGGTGAATTCACCACTTATTGCGGCGCTTGGTTGGTATATCACAGGAATAATGGCCTTGTCAGGGGTTGCAACAATTGTTTCATTATTTATTTAACAGCTTTAGAGTAATATGCAAAATTTAACAATATCCACAAAAAAGAAAAAGGAGATTGTAGATATTACGGATGAAATTGACAGTTTGTTAAAAGGCAAAACGAATGTGAGCATGTGTTTTCTTTTTATCAAACACACGACTGCGGCACTTACGACAGCTGATCTTGATCCGGGAACAGATGTTGATATGCTCGATGCCTTTGAGGAACTTATTCCCAAACTCCATTACCGTCATCCGCACAATCCAGCGCACGTGCAGGATCATATTATGTCATCAATCATCGGTTCCTCAGTTGCGATTCCCGTATTAAATGATAAATTAGACCTCGGCACCTGGCAGCGGGTAGTTTTGGTTGAACTTGATGGACCGAGGGATAGGGAAGTGGTTATAACTATTTTATGACTGTTTTTGGGCTTCTTTATTGATGAAATAATTGTTAATTTCCTCAACTATTTGCTGCGGAGATACTTGTGATTTCAGAATATATCCATCCATGCCTAGTTTGAACGCTTGCTCGATAACATTTTGCTGTCCGAGATTGGTGATAATAAAAATCGGTGTACTTTTTGCCGGGGTGCTCAAAGCTCTGACATTTTTGAGGACATCAATACCAGTCATGCGAGGCATCATAATATCCAGAAGAATTATATCAAAAAGCTGAGCTTTTATTTTTTCCAATGCCTCACCCCCGTCTACGGCTACAGTAACATCATAACCGGATAGTGAAAAAACTTTACTATAGATATCTCTGATAAAAAAATCGTCTTCAGCTATTAATATTTTTCTCATTCCTAATTATGATACCTTGTCCATTTTTGACTGTCAAGAAAGCATTGTTGGCAGTTTGTTGTTTATCCAATGCTTTTTGCTCTTCTGTAGCAAGTGGAAGAGTAAAAGTAAAAGTTGTGCCTTTACCTACTATACTTTCAGCTGAGACCTTCCCTTTATGTAGCTCAACAATAGATTTTGTTATATATAATCCAAGGCCAGAGCCTTTTGAGCCTTGCTCCAAAGATCCGGAAACCCTGAAAAATTTTGTAAAGAGTCGTGGCATTGCTTCTTTGGGTATACCTTCTCCTGAATCTTGCACAATAACTTCCAGGTGATCCGTTTTTATGGATACAGTGATCGTCACGTTTCCACCATCGGGCGTGTAAGTGATTGCATTATCGATAAGATTGATAAAGACTTGACCGATACGGAAAGGGTCAGCCATGACCATTGGTAAATTATCAGGAAGATTAAGAGAGAGGCTTTGTTTTCGGGTGTTTGCCTGCTGTTGGAAACTTGCAAAGATATCTTTGATAATAATACCAAGATCAATTGGCTTTACTTCAATGGTAAGATCATTTCTTTCAATGCGAGAGACGCTTAAGAGATTATCGATAAGATTTGCCAAATTTGTCGTGCTCACGATAAGTCTTGTTAACAATTCCTTTGCGGATTCGTCAAGCTGTTGGGCATGATGCATTTGTAATAATGAAGCATAGCCTCGTATTGCCGTTAATGGAGTCCTCAATTCATGAGCTGCCATTGAAACGAAATCAACTTTCATTTCTTCTAGCTGTCTTTCCTTGGACATATCAAGCATGGTGATTAAGGTTTGATGCACCTTGCCAATTGGATTTTTTGCAACAGTAATTAATATTTCTGTCTTCTCGTCATTTTCTTTATGAAGACTAAAGGTAAAAATCTGCTTGTTATTCTCCGATGGGCTACCGTAGAGAGAAAATGGGATAAGGCTTTGATCGGTATATACTTTAACTACACTATCGATAGGCTGACCAATTGCGCTTTTTGCGCTAATACCGATTATTTTTTCAGCGCGTTCATTGAAGAGAATAATAGTTGCTTTATCATCAACGACAATTGCTGCCTCACTTAAGGATGAAATTATTTTTATCTCAGCTTTTTTTACCGCATTGGTATAACTGTTATTGATGATAAAAACAGTGAGAATAATAAAAATAATAGCAGCGAAAAGCAGAAAGAAAAACATGCCGCATTAACAATCTTGGTTAATTATGAGATAAATGTCAAGGGAAAGAAATTGCGAAAGGAGAATGTACTCCCAGATGTTGCAGGCCAACCATGACTGATACAGCAATAAATGTCGCAAGAAATATCTTAATTTGTTTGGGAGATATGTCGATTGAGTTGAGAAGATTTTCTATCATGGCAGGATTTCACTATATGTAATTACTAGTTTAAAGTCAAGACCCATATAAAATTTACGTTATAGAATCGTAAGAAATATGTAAATTAATTCAGCATTTATTCCTATAAGCTGTTTTCTTACAAGGTTTAAGTTTATTTATGAAGTTTGCATGAGGAAAAACCATGCATAAATCTACTTACTATAATATAGTTTTTTTCTTACGCTTTATTTTGGTAATTTTATTTTATTAGTTGTCTGTTCTTACAAAAGTTGCTATAATCTTCCTTAACATATGACGCAAACGGTACTTGTTGTCGAGGATGATCGAGGATTACAAAAATACCTCAAAGAGCTGCTGCTCGATAATGGTTATTCAGTGCAAACCGTTTCAGACGGCATCGCTGCACTCGATTATTTTAAAAAAACTATTCCTGATTTAGTTGTTCTTGATCTTGGGCTGCCTGTTATGTCAGGAGAGGCTGTCTGCCGGGAGATACGCAAGAAATATAAGGATACACCAATTGTGATACTAACCGCTAAAGATTCGATTAACGACATTGTCGAGGGGTTGAATTTAGGAGCAGACGATTACATTACCAAGCCATTTATCGCTGATGAATTTCTTGCGAGAATAAAAGCAAGACTGCGCAAACAGATAAATAACGATTCAATTCTCAAGGTTGCCGATCTTGAACTTGATAGTAAGACAATGGAAGTAAGAAGAGATGGAAGTCAAATTCAATTAACACCACAAGAATTTAAATTGTTGCAATATCTTATGAGTAACAAAGGCCGAATTCTTACCCGGGAAATGATTCTCTCCCGCATTTGGCTATATTCAAGTGACGTTGAGACGCGTGTTGTTGATGTCTATATGGGATACCTGAGAAAGAAAATTGATGCAAGAACTGAGAAAAAATTACTCCATTCTGTACGTGGCTTCGGCTATGTTATTAAAGACTAATTCTATTCGTTTAATTTCTTCATTTTTAATCCTTTAGCTCACAATTTGATTTTAGATAATTTATTGGGTGAACACTGCCGAAAAAAGTTGGAACCAAGGTGAGGAGTATTTTGGGAGATGGTATCCAGTGCTGATTAGTACAGCCTCAAACGAAGACGATACAACATAAGAGTAAGGAACAAGTTATACTATGAATTTTTTGTATTGAGAGAAGCCTCATCTTGCCAAGTGCCATAGAGTTTTTCCTGTACTTCTGCAAGCAGCGGAATAACATCTCCTGCTTCCCATTTAGCATTATTAAGCTTTGCAAAAAAACCTTTCCCCATTTTCTCCTCGATTGATCTTACTATTCTGCCTTGAAACATAGGCGTTACTTTTGCCCGTAAAAGTTTCTCACTTATTGATGCGTCGTCTTCCCGCCAACACAATCTAGTCATATCTGAAACAAGTTGCATACCAAGAAGCAATAAATTATTGTCTCTATCAAAAATAAGCGGGTTGCCATTAGCATCAAAATGCATTTGAGACTCTTGTATGAGTACATCATATTTTTGTGGTGGATCACCGAGCATAAATGAAAGAGGTATAATAACCTGTGAATCTTCTGGTAAGCCATGATCCTTCTTATATTGGTTCAAAAACTGAGCTCTTCTTTCAATTTCTTCTCTAAATGGTGTAGGTTTTTCATCTAAAATGTTTGTTAGGTATGCCTCTTGTACTGCCAAATTAGGAAGTTCATTGAGTAATTCACCATTTTGTCCTTGCTCATTTGTAAACCTTAGCCCAACTCTGCGAGTTTCTTCGTAAAACTTGTATTTATATTGTTGTTTTGTTTTATCTTTTGCTTCCTCAACTGTTGCATAAACACCCACATACTGTTCAAGCCATCTGTGAATCAGTTCATGCACGGCTATTCCAGCTGTATAATATTCAGGTACTTCTGTGTCATATGCAACAAGTACTGGATCTAGTCCATGAAGGGTAAGTCCAACCGATCTCAGATAAGAACTGTCTATCAGTGATTCACAGGTTCGATGAAACTGTTCTTTATCAAGAAGCGCTACCTGCATGTTTTCTTCAGGAACTTCGAGCAAACCGAATTCTCTTCTGAAATTATTTACCGTTTGTTTTGCCTTTGTTAGTCCCTTTTCAAGAGTTGGTGTTGGTTCCATAGACTCTTGCCTTATTTGTTTTTCTTTTTCTGCTGCATTAAAAGCTGCGCGCATAACATGTGGCATTTCAGAAGGATGAGGTGGATGAGTGATTCGTATAACATCCATTGCCTTTGTTTGTGTGGTTATCCTTCCTATATCGACAGGGACATATTTTGTCAAACTATCATGAGAAGGAGTAGATTCTGCCATACTATTTCACAGTATATCATTTTGGAATTGAAATGAAAAAAGTAGGAGAAAATGGTAAAAAAGATTGTGATAACATTCTAAATATAAATTGTGGACATGTCCGAAATAAGTTGGAGTCAATTCGCTTTTAGTGTGCAGTTTTTATTATTGGCAAACTTACCGTCACTGCAGTTCCTTTATCTTCCTTCGATTTTATTTTCAATTTTCCACGATGATTGTCAACAATATGCTGAGCTAGTAACAATCCTATTCCCATTCCTTCAATATGGATTGCTTGTTCTGTCTTATAAAATCCGTTAAATATTGCCGCAATGTCTTTTTTGGATATTCCTTTGCCATTATCTTTTACCTCCAGAGAAATGGTATTCGTATCATGTGTTAAAGCAATCGTTATTTTTTCTCCGGGTTTAGAAAATTTTACTGCATTACCTAAGAGTCCGGAAACCATCTCTACGAGTTTGTCAAAATCTCCAACAACGGTTGATTGTTGGTTGGTAAGGTTCGACTGCAAAATAAATGGATGCTCGGCGTTGGTGAGTCGATATCTCTCAATTGCTCTTGTTACCACTTCTTGCATCGGTACTTCACTAAAGACAAAAGCGAATTGTCCTTGCTTAATACGATTAGCATCAAGCAGTTCCTTGACCAGATTGGTCATTCGTATACTCTCGATATATAATTCTTTGATCCAACGAGACTCAATGGAACCGTTGTCTTTCACTCGTGTATGGAGTAACTGAATATAACCGTGAATTGATGTGAGAGGTGTGCGAAGTTCGTGAGAGGCGAGAGAAATGAATCTATCACGGATTTCGACAGCTCTTTGGGATTCTTCCTGAAGTCGTGCTTTGGTAAGGGCAAGAACTGCGGTATGCTTAAATAATGTCAGAAGCTCCTGTTCATTTGCGCTGAGATGATTTTTCTCTTTACGGAAATAGAGAAAAATAAAACCCATCGGTTGCTGAGCATGAATAAGTGGGATACTTATGAAGAACTTTAGCTCCTTTGAAAGATTCTTAAATTGCATTTTTTTTAGTTCTTCACGTGTTATGCTAAATATTTTTTGGTTTGAGAGAAGTTTTATAAAGCCTTTATTGAGCAATAAGGTATTTTGTTTTACCAGCTCATCAGAGTAATAAGCTCTTTTTAAGTGGTCTTTATTGTAGAGATAAAGCTTACCAGAATCCGCGTAAACAAGCGCTTTTGCTGCTTCTACTATCTGGGTATACAGTTGTTTCTCTGATTTAGCATCAACAAGATCCACGACTGCTTTATTTATTTGTTCTAATGGGGTTATTCTCATAATTCTTTTATCTTACCAAAAATTTAATAAGATACAAGCAGTTCAAAGCTTTTCTTATGGGATTCTTACGTTGTTTTGAAGATTTATCACTTAGAGAAAAGGGGAACGGTTTGTTAAAATTATTAGTTATTTATTTTAACTTCTGTTTTAAGTGGTTCATCCTCACTGGTTTCATCCATCATTTTTTCTGTGCTTTTAACAGTATTTTGTGTTACTGTTTTGTGATGGTCAGCCATTTGCAATTTTTCAGTACTCCAATCTTGCAATGTTGATTTGAGCTCTTGTGCTTTTTTTCTGACGCGTTTTCTTATATCCTTGTCGGAAAGTGCCAAAACAGTAACACCTGCAGCGCCTGCAAGAATTCCTGCAACTCCGGCAGCTAGCACGCTCTTACTTTGATTCGTATACTGTGTTGGTTGTCCATTTTGTGTTTGCGAATGCAACATAATCTTATCACCTCCTTATCTATTGTATATCCTTCGATAGTTCTTCCTTCAACAGGTATCATAGGTAAACTTTCGTTTATTCCATGAAACAAGTTGAAGGAAATATCTCTTATACTCTCCTCATTGCTTTTCCGAAGAAGAGTAACAGTAAAGATCCTGCTATCGCTACCAAGAAAGTAGTGACATTAAATCCTGAAACCGTTATACCGAATATGAGATTTGCTAACAAGCCTCCGACCAACGCACCGATTACGCCTAACAAAATCGAGCCGGTAACTCCACTTTTATCAGGTGATGGGTCTATGGCGTTAGCAACAGTCCCAACTATCAAACCAAAAAGTATCCACGAAAGAATATTCATTAAATCACCTCCTTTCTTAGCAAGGTAATCAGGCTCTCTTTTTTACCAGTTGAGAATCTGGGTGGCATTAGTTTTTTTTCTGCCGTGCTCGACCCCCAAGTTGTCCAGCTTTTCTTGCTTCTTCACTGGTCCATGTGTGAGCAGTTCCTTTTTTGTGTGCGGCTTTTCCACCTTTACTCGCGATCATGCGTTGTTTGTTTTTATCCATTGATGCAAATCCGCGACCTTTTCCTTTTGCCATAGTATTCACCCCCCTTCTCAACTATTACGATAGAGTGTTACGATAAGAGATTAACCAAAATCCTGTAAGGAATATGCAAGAGTTATTTTTTCCTGTGGATATGTATGAGTTATATATGATTTAGGTTGATTTTTATGTAAGAATACTGACATATTGTTGACTCTAAAAGTGTATGTATGTTAGGATAACCCTGTTTACTACGAGTATTTTGAATTCCAATACAACTACAATAAATATTAATTCTTAAAATTTACTTAAGAGATCTTTATTATGAGAGGAGGTGATTATATGATTAAGAAAGCCGTAATCGCAACAGGTGTCTTCGCAGTATCAGCATTGGCAGCAGCAACGTTGACATTTGCACAAACAGATACACCTGCACCAACAACTTCTACGACGACTGTTACTCCGACAACAGCAGCTAGTGCTCCATCAGCAGCACCGGCAACAGGTCGCGCAAACTAATTATTTAGTAGTCGTTTTACACACAACATGGAGCAAAGCGCCTTGCTTTATAATAAGATAATGCGTTTTGCTCCATTGAATAAAATTCTCATTTATGAAGAACAAACTACTATTGATAATAATTATTGGAATAGTCGCAGGTGCAGGTATTAGCGTTTTCATTACCCATTCTCACCGCCAAACAAACAAAGAAGTAAAAGCGATCGAAGCAGTTAGACAACAGCAGGACGCAATTCCTACATCCAGTGTCGCTCCCGGAACTCCCATGAGTATTTCTATTCCCAAGATACAGGTGCATGCCGTAGTTGAATCGGTGGGGATGGATAACCGGGGCAGAATGGACATACCCACAAATGCTCTTGATACTGCCTGGTACAGTCCGGGATATAAACCCGGCATGAAGGGCAGTGCAGTTATTGACGGTCATTTGGATAGAGTTACCGGAGCACCGGCGGTATTTTGGAACCTCAAAGAATTATCTAGAGGAGATTTGATTACAGTGGCTGAGAACAATGGTAAGTCATATATATTTGCAGTAAATCGAATCGTAAGGTATCCTTATAATAACTTTCCCATTAAAGAAGTTTTTGGAGCAACGGATATACCAATGCTCAATCTCATAACATGTAATGGTGTGTGGGACAAAAATACGAAGAACTATTCTGACAGACTTGTGGTATATTCTAAATTAGTATCAGAAATGTAACTTGCCTATGAAAAAGAAAGTACTTCTCGCAGAAGATGATAAAGCTATCGTTGATGTTGTTAAGATAATTTTGGAAAATGATGGATATGATGTATTTACTGCGGATCAAAGTAAAACAGTTCATGAAACAATAGCCCGTCATAATCCCGATATGATTCTTATGGATATCTGGTTGTTTGGAGAAGACGGAGGGCAAATAGCAAAACAGATTAAATCAAAGCCACACACGAAAAGTATTCCGCTTGTCTTGATGTCGGCAAATAACGCGACAGAAAAAATAACTAAGGAAGTCGGCGCAGATGATTTTCTTCTCAAACCTTTTAATATTGATGATTTATTGTACATTGTAAGAAAATATGTTAAAAGTTGACACTTGCCATTTTCCTTGTTACATTGTATGCATTAAGAGATGGTTGACAATTAGCAGAATGTATGATAGATTGCTAATTACAAAATAAATTTATGGAAAAAGTAGTCCCAATTATACCAATTAGAGATGGCATCATATTCCCCAGCACGGATTCGGTACTTACCTTCGGTCGACCAAAAAGTCTTGCTGCGTTGGAATCCGCATTTCAAAAAGAAAGAGTTGTGTGTTTTGTTTTACAGAAGAATGCTCGGTTGAATGACCCGACAACTGACGATCTATATGAGATTGGTACACTTTCCCGCATTGAACGGATGATCCGAACTGACGGTGAAATAAATGCCCAAGTCCGCGGCCTATCACGCGTAAAAATCCTTTCTTATGAACGCCATGAGTCATACTTTATGGCAAAAGTATTAGAGATAGCTGATGAAGTTGAGACCAACGAAGAAATTAAAGCGCTTTGCAATCATCTTACCAACGAATTTAGAAAAGCAATGAATTATGGAAAATCAGCAGACTTCCTTCTCTTCATGAATATCATGTCAGAAACTTCTCCAGCAGAGTTGTCTGATCTAATTGCTTCAGCGCTTGATCTCAAACCTCACGAACGCCAGGAATTGTTGGAAATGACCAACGTCAAAGAACGTTTGCAAAAGTTGTCCGAGCTGTTGTCCAAAGAAATTAAAATTTTAGAATTAGAACGAAGAATTGCTTCAAAGACACAAGAACGATTTGAAAAAGGCGCACGAGAGGCAATGCTTCGAGAAAGATTGCGAACAATTGAAGAAGAGCTTGGGGACAAAGAGGAAAATTCAGAAATTCGTGTTTTGCTCAATAAAATAAAAGATGCCAAAATGCCGGCTGAAGTTGAAGAAAAGGCGAAAAAAGAGCTTAATAAACTTCAGAATATGAACCAATTCAATCCTGAAGCAGGTTATATCCGTAATTACTTAGACTTAATGGTTGCTCTTCCATGGGGTAAGGAAAGTAAAGACAGTGCAGACATTAGCTCTGCTGAGAAAATTCTTGATGAAGATCATTATGGTTTGAAGAAAGCAAAAGAACGTATTGTTGAGTATCTGGCTGTACACAAATTATCAGGAAAAATGAAAGGACCGATTCTTTGTTTCGCAGGGCCTCCCGGTGTTGGTAAAACATCAATTGGTAAATCAATTGCCAGAGCACTAGGCCGGAAATTTGTCCGTGTCTCACTCGGTGGTATTCGTGACGAAGCAGAAATTCGAGGACACAGAAGAACCTATGTAGGTGCATTGCCAGGACGCATTATTCAAGGAATCAAGGATTCTGGAACAAAAAATCCTGTTTTTATGCTCGATGAAATTGATAAAGTTGGTTCAGACTTCCGTGGTGATCCATCAAGCGCGCTTCTTGAGGCTTTGGATCCTGAACAGAACAGTCAATTCTCAGATCATTATCTTGAAGTACCGTTTGATCTCTCAAACGTTATGTTTATCACAACTGCCAATGTCCTGGATACCATTCCACCGGCACTTCGTGACCGACTTGAGATTATCTCATTCTCTGGTTACACCCATGATGAAAAGTTCCAGATTGCAAAAGATTTCTTAATTAAAAAACAACTTGATAATCATGGCCTGAAAGAATCACAAATAGAATTGACCGATAAAGGTTTACAATATATGATTCATCATTACACAAGAGAAGCAGGTGTCCGAAATCTGGAGCGAAAAATAGCATCTGTTTTTCGAAAAACTGCAAAGAAAGTTGCCGAAGGGCATAAGGAAAAGATCGTTGTAACTGATAAAGATGTGCCCAAGTATCTAGGGCCGGAGCGGATTCACGGCAATATGATCGAAAAGAACGACGAAATTGGTCAAGCAACAGGACTTGCCTGGACTGAGGCTGGTGGAGAAATTCTTTTCATTGAAGTCGCGCTGATGCCTGGGAAGGGACAACTGATTTTGACCGGCCAGCTGGGTGATGTGATGAAAGAGTCTTGTCAAGCAGCGATGTCCTACATCAGAGCTCGTGCAAAAGATTTGGGAATTCCAGAGAATTTCTATCAAAAGATTGATGTACACGTCCATGTTCCCGAAGGAGCAGTACCCAAGGATGGCCCATCGGCTGGTTTGGCGATAACAACAGCTATAGTTTCAGCTTTAACTAAAATTCCTGTCAACCGCAAAGTTGCTATGACCGGGGAAGTGACTCTTCGAGGACGAGCACTTGAAATCGGCGGTGTCAAAGAGAAAGTTATCGCGGCTCACAGAGCAGGTTTAAAAACCATTATTTTACCTAAGGACAACAAGAAAGATCTGGAAGATGTACCAAAGGAAGTTCTCAATGATTTACATTTCAAATTTGTCTCACATTTGGACGAAGTTCTGAAAATCGCTTTGATCAGACCCCTCAAAGTTACACCTGCGAAAAGCGGGAGAACACCAGTTGACATGCCAATAATGCCAACACATCAAGCATATTAAATTTTCCTCTTGAATCATTTGCCAAAGTATAATATGCTTGATGGTGCAAGCAATTATGAGTGATTTACCCCAGAGTAGTGTGCAGACTTTTCAGAGAAGAATTGTTCTCTTTCCCGAAGCACTTCTTTATCTAGATACAAACGGTACTATTACAGCAATTGACAAACAGATACTTAAGCTGTTTGGCTGGGATAATGAGAAAGAGTTAGTTGGCAAGAGCTTTTTTGATCTTACTTCCGATCAAGACAGACAAAACGTTCAGCAATCATTTCAGAAAATTTTAACCGATGGACATATAACTGATTTGCAATGTATGGCGATCAGAAAGGACGGTACGTATCTTCGTGTTTCTGTGAGTGGATCTCTTTTTACCCATGAAACTGAGAAAAAAATTATTTTTGTTATCCACGATATTACTCCGCATCTCTCGGAACTTGAACAGGTAAGAGAAGCAGAACGACAGCTATCCGAAGCGCAGCAGATTGCCCATTTTGGCAGTTGGGGTTGGGATATTCCCTCAAATAAATTTCATTGGACTGACGAAATGTATCAACTCTTTGGTTTAACTCCGCAATCAGATGTAAATAACGATTCGTTGATTGCTTATGTACTTGATGAAGATAGAGAAAAAGTTAACAATTTCATTACGCAGTCCCTTGAAGAAGGCTCAAGCGTACTTGATTTTCGTGTCGTTCACCCTGAGAACAACACAACACAATGGTTTCATGCTCGGAGTAAAACTTTTTACGATACCTCTCACAAACCTCTTCGTATGGTTGGAACCGTGCATGATATAACGCATGATAAAGAAATTGATCAAGTGAAGACCCAATTTCTCTCGATGGCTTCTCATCAAATGCGTGGGCCGTTGACGACAATTAACTGGAACGCAGAGATGCTTTTGCAACAACAAGCAGAAGGCCTCACGCAGTCACAGAGTAAATACATTCAAGAATTATATAATGCAAGCAAACGTATCGTTCAGCTTACCAATGATCTGCTTACTGTCTCAGAACTCGAGCTTGGAAGAATGCCTTTTAAGCCAGAAAAGTTATCACTCATAAAAATAGTAAAACGTGTGTTTGAGGATTATACGCATACAATAGCTGAGAAAAAAATTAACCTCAAAGAAAATTATTCGGCTGATCTTCCTGATATCGTGACCGATTTATTTCTTTTGAAGACAATCATTCATGAGCTAATCGCAAATGCGGTAAACTATACTCCTCCTGAGGGTACTATAACGATAAATGTTAGTGTTGATTCCTCACGGACAAATACTTTTTTACTCACCGTTAGTGATACAGGCTATGGGATACCAAAAGTAGAGCAAGAGAAAATTTTTACGAAAATGTTTCGTGCAACAAATGCTAAAGTAAAAGTAATGGGAGGAACTGGTCTTGGATTATACATTGTCAAGCTTATACTAAAATTTAGTGGTGGTGAAATTTGGTTTACTTCCGAGGAAAATAAAGGGTCCACTTTCTCGATTACACTTCCTTTTGAGCCTGAAAATATGGATTCTGCGATAAAAATACCATAGAATGGCTTGCCTTTTGATGAGTTTGTCGTCTATACTCAAGTTATGGAAGAGAATAATGGGAAAAAAATATTAATCGTTGAGGATGAAAAGCCTATGTTGGACGCAGTTGCGGATACCCTCAAACAGCATCGCTTTTCAGTTATTACAACAGATAATGGAAAAGACGGGCTTGATTTGGCATTGAAAGAACATCCCGACTTACTCCTTTTGGATATTTTCATGCCCAAGATGGATGGACTTACTATGCTTGAAACGTTGCGAAGCGACGCGTGGGGACATGATGCGCCGGTGATTATCCTTACAAACCTCAATCCAGATGCCGATCAAACAATAAAATCTATCTTGGAACACAAGCCTGCATTTTATCTTATTAAATCCAATGTAACGCTTGAAGCAATCGTCTCCAAAATTAAAGAAGTCCTAAACATGCAAAATTAGTTTTTACATTTATTACATGTTGGCATATAATAAGGCGGATGGTAAAGGTAATCCTCTTATTTCTTTTTCTCGTTATACTAATTGGTGGATTTAGCTACGCAACGTTGGTTAAAAAAAATATAGTTATTCAACGTACTCACGTAGATCCCACGGTTTCATCTAAGATTTCTTCCCCTCTCGCTATCACCACAATGCGTCAGAAATTGTATTCAGGAAGTGTGCTTACTATTGAACAATCATTGTCGTCGGGATCCAATTATCATCGATATGTTGCTTCATACGTTTCTGATGGGTTAAAAATTTACGGATTGCTTACTATTCCGGATGGGCAAAAACCGTTTGGTGGTTGGCCTGTTATTTTATTTAATCATGGCTATATTCCGCCGGCTTCATATTCAACTGTTTCAAGCTACTCTGTCATGGTTGATCCGCTTGCATCAGCCGGATATATTGTTTTCAAACCGGATTATCGAGGCAATGGGAATTCTCAAGGGACGCCTACGCAACCATACATTACACCAGATTATGTAACTGACAGTATGAATGCTCTTGCCTCAATCAAAAAGTACAATGATGCAAATCCGCACAAAATAGGGGTTTTTGGCCACTCAATGGGAGGAAATATTACTTTACACGAATTGGTGATAACGCATGACTTCAAAGTTGCTGAATTTATGGCGGGAGTTGTTGGGAATGAAACGGGTCTCTTACAATGGTGGGATCATCGTATTGTCACTCACAGCATTGTCGGTAATGATTTAGATACGTATTATGTGATTGCACAAATGATAAAGGATCATGGAACACCAAGCAGTAATGCTGCGTATTGGGAGGCGTTGGATCCGACACAATTTATTACTTTTATCAACGCACCAGTACAAATTCAGGTTGGTTCTGCAGATGAAGATGTGCCAACTGATTTTTCTTCCTCATTAAGAGATGCTTTGCAAAGTGCTGGAAAGACAGTTGATTATCATGTGTATTCTGGTGCGAATCATAATTTGGTGCCTGATACTTCTTCAGCGATGTCTCAGACTGTACTGTTTTTTGATAAGTATTTAAAATAAGTTTTAGGATTACTTGTGTGTATCTATTTGCGTTGTCGGTTCCGTTAACGTTTTCGTAAGAAGCTCGAGTAGCTGCTGTTTTTGTTTATCAGAAAGTGTTTGCAAATTGGAAGGTTGATATAAAGAAAGCGATTGAGAAATTTTTTTACAAAGCTTTTCTCCTTTTGGTGTGAGCGCGATCATCTTTGAGCGACGATCATTGGGATTTTCTTCTCGTTTTATGTATTTATGGATGAAGAGTCTATCTACGATGCCAGTGACATTTGATGCATCGCAATAAAGCATTGAAGAAAGTGAGCTCATAGGAATTGTTGAATCCTCTTCCAAAAGACAGAGAGTGTACATTTGCATGACAGTCAGTTTGTGTTTTTCTGCGATATTCATGAGGTCGTGCTTGGCATTAATCGCTACTCGAAAAAGTTGCCAATAAAGATTGTTTTGCAATGTTGAATTTTCCATATAGTTATTATATAGCAAAAGTCTTACAATGTAAATACTTGACAACGTAAACTATTTAGATATATAATGATTGAATTCATTAATCAATTATGAAACAAAAATCACCTTGGCTTATTTTCTTTTTGGTCGCAATAGCACAATTCATGGTAGTTTTGGATATCTCAATTACCAATGTTGCTTTGCCAACGATTAAACAAACCTTACATTTTAGCGCGGCTTCACTGCAATGGGTTATCACATCGTACGCATTGAGCTTTGGCGGTTTTTTACTGCTGGGAGGACGTGCCGCAGATTTATTTGGCCGGCGAAAAACGCTTCTTATCGGAATGATTGGCTTTACGATAATTTCCTTTTTAATTGGTATTTCTCAATCTGCAATTATGCTTATTATCCTTAGGGCGTTGCAAGGTCTGGCCGCTGCAATTATGTCTCCAGCTGCTCTTTCAATTGTGCTTACAACTTTTAGCGATGGTAAAGAACGTAATAAAGCGCTGGGATATTGGACGACAGTTGCGACTGGTGGTGCGGCAGTCGGTTTATTACTCGGGGGCGTATTGACTCAATATTTCGGTTGGCGTTGGAATTTTTTCGTTAATGTCCCTGTAGGTTTGATCGTATCTTTTGCTATTGCAAAAATTGTTCCAGCTCATGAAAGTGAGGCTGATCATAATGATTTGGATTTACCTGGCGCAGCCCTTGTGACAAGTAGTTTAATTATATTTGTCTATATGATTACTCAGATACCTACGGGGGGATTCTTAAGTATTCAGACTATCAGTATGTTTATTTTAACAATCGTTTTACTTACTGCATTTATTTTTAATGAGTTGCGAAGTAATCATCCGTTGATACCTTTATCGATTTTTAAAATACGCAATTTAACAGGTGCCAATTTGATGATGGCTCCAATGTCAGCAGGCATGTTTGGTATGTTCTTTTTAATCTCACTCTATATCCAGACGGTGCTGCATTATTCGCCAGTACTGACAGGGTTAAGTTTCTTGCCATTTCCAATTATTTTAGGCTTTGTCTCAACACGGGTTGCACGATTTGTTTCCAAATATGGTTATAAACCGTTTTTGATTGCTGGACCCTCGCTTGTTGCAATCAGCATTGCACTGTTGAGCAGATTACCTGTCAATGGCAATTATTTCACAGATGTTCTGCCTACTATTATCCTTATGCCCCTTGGAATGGGTATGACATTTATGCCAATTATTGCTGCTGCGACTTCAGGTGTACCGAGAGATAGAGCTGGTCTTGCATCCGGTCTTATTAACACATCACAGCAAATGGGCGGTGCGATTGGATTGGCAGTGCTTTCAGGTGTTGCTGCTTCCGTAACGGCAATGTCTGGCCAGTTTGGAAAACTAGGTGCTTTGGTACACGGTTACGATCGTGCATTTTTGGTGGGTTTTGGTTTTATGGTAATTGTTATTTTTCTTGCTATAACTGTTATTAAAGAGAGAAAAAAACCAACAGAACCTCATTCGTCTGTACAGCAGCAAGTGAGTTTTGATTAATTAACAATTTTGTTAAATAAAAAAAAGTATCCCCGCAAATCCTCAAAAAGGAATCGCAAAAATATTCGTATTTCTGGCAGTTGCATATCAGTTATACGTCCAGAGCCTCTACTTCATAAAAATATTATTTACCTATTTCTTACTTTATTATCTGTTCAGCGAGTTACTATCGTTATATTATTAAAAGCATTATGCCAACAATCACAAAGGACAAAAATAATAGTCCTTTAATTATTTTAGTTACTTTTAATATCTTTTTTTGTGACAGATAAGTAGGAAACTAAGATAATAATGAGAATTGTTAAAACTATACTTGTTTTTTCTGTTCCAAAACCTAGACCTCCCAGAACTTTTGTTCTCCCAAATAAATCAGCAAACGATGCTCCAAAAGGGCGAGTCATGATATACGCAAACCAGAACATAAATACTTCACTCATTCCAAATAGTTTATAAGCGATAAGTGGCAACGCAAATAATGCTCCAAAGAGAATACCTGAACTAAGATAACCAAACTGTAAGGTAACTGCTGACATATCTCCCGCTGCAGTTCCTAGAGCAAATGTAGTTACGACCGTTGCCCAATAAAATAGTTCACGGCGGGTTGTATAGATACTATGAATTGAAAGTGTTTTTTCGGTTTTATACCATAGTGTAAAAATAATAGTAAGAGCAACTGCAAAGAAAATAGTTGAAATAACGTAAGGAATACCAAGACCAATATGTAGAACATCTGCTGCCATTGTGCCAAAAATCGCAACCATCGTAACAGCCAACCAGTAAGTCCAAGCGACATACATGCGAACCCAAAATTGCAGTACAATTGCAACAACAAAACCAATAAATCCAATAATGACAGCGATAATCGGATCAACAGTATGGACGAGATAATCGGATGTTGATTCACCCATTGCTGTTGTTAAGAGTTTGATAATCCAAAAAAGGATAATCACTTCCGGTACTTTTCGCATTGTTGCTTGAGAAAGCCATTGGGTTATTGGTTTAAAAATACTTTTGGACATATAAAGTTGAACGATTTATCTATAGTATCTGTCTCTAATAAAAAAGTCAAAGCTAAAAAAATCAGTTTGTTGACATATGGGCAAGGAGTGGAGCAGATAAAAGAACAAAAAGGAAGTACCCAATAGGTCACAACAGCAAATAAGATAATGTTGTATAATCTTATTATGAAAAAGATATTTAAAAAGGAGCTGATTCTCCTTTTTCTTGTAATGTTAGTATTTATTTTCCTCAGATCTGTTTATTTTACCCAACATCTCAATTTCTCCGATGATCAGGGACTACAAGCGACTGATATTTTGCAAGATTATAGGCAACATAAAATTCCGCTGATTGGTAATCGGGCAAGTTCACCTAGTTATCAGGGCCATTTTATCTATCAAGGTCCTGCTTATTATTATATGTATTTTCCGTTTCTTCTTGTAACAAATTTTGAGCCGATCAACTCTTCTTATCTCTTTATGCTGTTTTGCGCTCTTATGGTTGTGCCGCTGTACTACGGAATGAAATTGTTAATAGACAAGCGAGCCGCGTTATTAATGGTCATTATTTATACTCTTTCGCCATATTATCTGAACTACACACGTTTCCATTGGAATCCGAATTATCAACTGTCACTCTTGCCGGCACTGCTTCTACTGATGGGGTTTTATAAAAAGTATAAGTCTCAAAAGTTATTCTTGTTAATCGCAATTTTCTTGGGGATTCTCTTTCAGTTTCACTACCAGTTCATTTTCGTAATTCTTGGAATAGCTGTCTACTATTTTCTCATTAAAAAAAATTCTCCTTTGCTTCTTATACATTTTTTTATTGGTTTAGCGATAGGATTTTCACCGTTGCTGCTGTTTGAACTAAAACATGATTTCTATCATATTCGCACTTTCTTATTATTTTTTCAACATCGTAATGAGCTTTCATCTGCAGGAAGTATTACGACCCCTCATTATTATCTGAGCATTTCATTTATGTTTCTTGTTGCATTCTTGGGGATTATAAAAAATAAGCTACCAAAGGGAAGAATATTTATCATTAGCTGTTCTGTTCTTGCTATCTTTCTCTTTGCCTGGTCAGCAGTGGATAATTTCCCCAATCCACAACAGTCATTTTGGTCACCTGCTCCGTACTGGTCATATCCTGATGAATACAAAGCATACACTATTATCAAATCAGTGAATCTCAAGGATTATAATGTGGCTAATTTAGCGTATTACAATACAGAATCGTTCGTTGTTAAGTACCTCTTAAAGCGGGATAATGTCTCAATTAATTACGATGATTACTACCATAACAAATATCTATTTGTAATCAAAAAGAGCAATACGAAAATATACGACACTTTATCCTATGAAGTTGCTTTTTTCAAACCATCAAAAGTCCTTAAGACCTGGGAAATAAATGACCACTATAATTTATATCTATTAAAACGTTCATAGATTTTTTCAATTTTGCGCAGTATAAATGTTCACATAAAATTTGTTGTGACCCTAGTGCAAATTATTTTGAACTCTTTTTGATTGAAAGCATAGCTCATTTTATAAAACTTATGGAAGTTTATCAGATTGAAGTAAGGAAAGAATAATCAATCAATCTGTAGATCCTTAACAAGGAGTATGCCTTCAACAGTAGGAAGTTTATTTTTAATGCGCAATTTTAGTAATACGATTTCCATATAAATACCAAAAAAATTATCACCAATTTCATGATAGTATGTATCATCTGAATCATATTTATTAAAATAGTTCCAAAAAATTTGTGCCAGATCATAAGTTGAATCAAGAAGGATATCTATATCCTGATCATGGAGACTAAATAAGGTACGACTATAAATTTGATTAAAATACTTATCAACTTTTTTTACATGTTCATTAACTAATTTAATGATGCGTTCAGAAAAATTAGAATTTTCAAGTGCACTTTCAATTTCATTTTTAAAATGGGGATAATATTCTATATTATCAAGGTTAAGAAAACTTGCATGAGTTATAAAGTAATCTCGAACATGGACTGAAATATGGTCTTGAGAATTATCGTATGAGCGTATTTTAATTTTAGAAAATTCATCCATTGTAAAATCATCTGAGAGAAACAACTTTCTTATTGTCCATTTAAATTCTCTTCTTTCATTATTTCGATTGAGCCAAAATCCTTTATCTGTAGGAAGTATTTTTAAAATATCATCTTTTACGTCTTTTTCTTTTGGCAATCGAAAATGCCAATGACTCGATGATCGTTCAGTAAGCCAGACACAAAATTTTTCAGCATCTGAAGGGCGTATTCCAAAAACAGGATTATTCGCTTGTCCAGGTAAAAATCGTTCTGTTTTCCAATGATCTAACCGTAGATCTATTCCTTTTATACATTGCTCATCAAGAAATAGTTGGTATTCGCCATTTGTGACAAACGAAGTATCGATAAAAGTATTCTCTCTAATTTGAATCATCTGATCTGTACGTTTCTCAAGCAGGAATTCAGCGGATACATGTTGATTATCCGGATTTTTATCTTCTATTCTCTCTTTCAATATTATTTCTAATCTTTTTTTTATGTTTGAACTTAATTCTAATGCATCTTTTTGACAATCAATTGCCATTTTCAATACTGTTGATTTATTATTTTCTAAACACGCAGAGATAATTGGTGTAGCATCAGACATAGCACAATATAAACGAATTGTCTCTTGCCACCAAATATCTTCAATTTTTGTAATAAGATCTGCACCTAATTTCTGTTCTTTTATGTATTTCGCAGCTAAGAATTCTTGAAAAGTCTTGTGAGCAAACGAGTAAACACCAATTTCTCTTTCAATTAGCAATCCGCTAACATTTTCAACAAGTTTAAGAAAATCTTCTGATGATAAAGTTTCATCCATTCGTTCTAAATTTGGTTGAATAACTTTTTTTACTTCTTCAGGAGTTATTTCTCTCATACCTTTTTTCATCATATAGTAGGCCATCGGTTGAAGAAGCATTTGGACTTGATCCGGTTTTAATAATATATTTTGTCCACGTGCCTCTTGACGCTTTCCAAGAAATACTTTACAAATATCTTCATATAAAGAAATTCGTTTTTGTGGTAGCTTTCCTCCTCCTCCGTAGCGGTGGACAATAGTTATCATTGTCAGTAATAATGGATTTACTGTGAGATCAAGAAGAGCTGGCGAGTTAGAAAGTTGATGGAGCAAGTCTTTTGCTTCCACCTTAGATTTCATACGTACCCCCTCATCCTCCTTCTGCTTTCTCATAATTTCATCAGCAAGATACCACTTATTTACGAAAAGTTTAACCTGTTGGAAGGTGAATGGACGTACTTCTAATACTGTTACGCTACTGAGAGGATTACTACGTAAACCAAATGGACGTGAAGTCACAATAAAACGATTTTTTGGATAAGCAATCACTTGCTTTTGTGTCCAGCTAGCAACATCTTTTCTAATTTGCGAATCAGCCACTTCATCTAAACCATCTAACATAATTATGCATTGCCCTTTTTCCAACTGTTTTTTTATCCAACCTTTAGGAGGCATTGATTGTTCCCATTGTTTAAGTTGATCGTGTAGAGCTTCAACAATCGTAAACTCAGATCTCTTATTTTTATTATAATTATGAATGTCATTAGCATGATCCAAAAATAAAAGTAAAATAGGAAATTTTGTTGGTAATCCATAATCTTTTTCCACCTGTGTTTTTATATGCTTCAATTGAGATAATGCAATATTTTTTAAAAGGGTTGTTTTGCCACTACCAGGAGGTCCTGTAACAACAAAGTTTTGCTTTTGTAATGAAGGTGAAGCCAAGTAATGCCATATTGAATTCCTTTCATTCATAATATTTTGAGGTGCCTGAACTGGGTTAGTTGATACTTGTTGCAAGGTGGCGGGATCAATTCGTAATTCAATAAATACTTGATTTAATTCTAATGCAAATGGACCTTGAATTGTCAATCCTTTAACATCGAAGTCTCGATACTGATATTCAATATAACGTAAATATTGTTTTCGGTAGTTAGAAAAAATATACATAGTCCATTGATCAAACGCATCAGTAATTCGATCCGCCCAACGAGATTCTAATTTTTGCCAAATTTTTGCCAAAAATCCTATAAGAAATATGAGCATTTCATAAATTAAACAAATAATGATTGAAAACAATGGATGGAGGACAAAAAAATGATTAAATATTGCAATACCTGAAGCAGGGATGCCTAGTGTAGTCAACAATGTTAATATTTTAAGTAGCATAGGCTGAGGAATAGGTGAAGGTAAATTGCTCATGTAGAAAGTAATTTAAATTATACACTTAATAATTTCTTATTTAAAGTTACTTTTGCCTTCTATTATTAAATTTTTGTAGATTAACTTATGAATCTTCTACATTGATTTAAGTAAGAGGCTTATTCTGTTCGATATTTTTGTGGAGACCGTTTCATTTTAACAAACTTATGGAAGATCAGGCGTATGATGAAAAATAGTAATGTCAATATTCTACGAGGAGTTAATATTCTTAGTTATTTGCATACAATTTTTAATAAAATTATAATTCTAAAAATTTTCGACTATGGTTCTTTACTATCAATATCGTTTTTATGGAACTCAGTTTGGGTTTGAGTAAACTTGACCATTTCGCTGTGCGTATTCATGTCTCCGTTTTGGATAATACAATTCGTCTAATTGTCGTAATGCAAGTTGAGGTAACGATCGCGGGAGAGGTACAATCACATCTGGAGATTCTATTGAACCTACTCTACCATGAAAAGCCGGGCAATTTGTTTGAGCTGGAAGATCCTGTCTGCCTCTCATATCATCATTTACTGCAGAAACGATTTCAGGTTTTGGATAGACTACTAAATTATCAGGATTTCCATTGTGTGTCCAACTGTCTGGATTTAGTGCCAGTGTTTCTGGATCTATCAATTGCCTATTTACTGCAAGTGTTATTGTTGTTGTAGGAAGATAATAATGTGCTATACTTCCGCTCATTGTTCTCACAAAACCATTACGATGTTGTGCGGGACTAAGATCTATTTTATCAGGTTCTGTTACTGCATCTATAACATTTGGCAAACCAAAAATATGAGTTCTTAAAACTAATGACCCTGATGTAACAAAAACGCTTAGTGATCCTGCATTAAGTGGAATTGTCCGAAAGTTGGATCCAGCATGTATATCCAAATCTGTCTGTTCCTGTAGCGTGTCAAAATATTCTCTATCTTTATCAGGATTACCAGAAATTGAAGGAATCTTTCCGCCACTAAATTGGTCACAAATAAAATGTGTTAATACATCCTGATTTGATTTAGCAATTGTATCTGCTATCTTTGAAGAAGACATAGCTTGCAGTTTTTCTGCAGCAACAGGAACAAGAGAGCTTCTCCCTGCAGTATCAAACGATATATCAAAAACCCCAACTCCACGGTCCATACCACCGACTAACCTGCTATATGGTTCCCAAGCATCTTCTATGACTATACTTGCATAGGCATTACGAAATGCTTTTCGTTCAGGATCATGTAATATTCCTTTAACGACACTAGGTGGTGTTCTATCAATTGCACCCAACACACTTCTTACTTCCTGTCTTGCAGCATTATCAATAGCATAAGTACCAGCTCTCAACTGAGCTTTTATAGGAGCAAGGGGTATACGTTCTACATTAACTCCTTGTCCAGGTCTTACTAATCCCCGTTCACTTGGTTGTGGAATCATAATAAAAAAGCTTTATATCATAAACTTATGCATTTTGCAATTACTATATTAATTTAGAATTCGGTTTATTTATCTCCCTTGTAGTCTTCTGGGTAGATTTTTTTGAGTCATTTTAGCTCTTGCAGCATCTACAGAAGCTACAACTCCGCGTAATCGTATTAGTTCTGCTGAATATTTTAAACCAGCTCTAGTAGTTAATGGCGAAATCTGAACAGAAACTTTATTTGGTTCTCCCTGGATAGAAGTCGAGACGACCTCTACTCTTGTAGCTTCTCCTGCTGCTTGAATAAGTTCAGCTTGATCTAGAGTAACAATTTGGTTTAGGCACGAATTACTTTCAAGACCTTCTTCCTGAAACCTTATTGGACTGGGGTCAATTTTCATTAATGGCATTCCTTTATAGGAAATTATAAATTCCCCTCGGTTATTAGATTCTGTCATGTAATTATAATACTAATGTTGACAAATTTAGTCAACAATTTAATATTAATTATAGGTCTTTTTGCAGTAAAAATCAAGTGTTTCTCGTGTTATCGTAGCTTTTTAAAAGTTTAGTCTGGGTTTAGTGTAGATAACTATTGAAGCTGAATTTTGATTTGAGTGACGCTAGTGCAAATTATTTTGAACTCTGACTACTGAGAATTTATATTTTTTTCGTTCGAACTATGACAAATGTTCTGATAAGAGCATATACAAGAACACACAGAGGTGATAGTTATTAACTCAATGAGTAATCATAGTAGCTGCTGTTTCAGGACTTACACTGGAGATAATCCGTCTAATTGATGGGCTATTTTCAGGATCCCATGACGCATAGGATGCAAAACTTATAGATACATTGGTCCCTTGGAATCTTGTAGGACGTCTAGAATCGAACATAAAGTCAGCCATGTAAGGATTGGGATCCAAAATCGATACGTTCTCAATTCCTTTGTGTGCAAAAGCATCTCTAAATACATCACTGGAATAGCCATAGTGTGTGCAATTCAAGCTGGTAAATAAAGTATTCCCATTTTGCGTATATCCCTCCACTGCTTCTGAAACATATTGATCAATAAGACTTGTTGTTACAGAATCATGCGGGTCATTTTCAATTGCCAAAGTAAGTCCGGGACAGGCTTTGGTATGAATCCTATCCACGGCGACGCCCTGGTCAGTTAGTATATTTTTATGAGTTCCTTGCTCAATAGTTGTTTCTGTGCCAAAAATAAAGACATCAGAGTGCTGCTGTTCTTCTAGTGATTTTTTAATGAGATTCACTCCGGTTTCGACGATTCCAACAACGGGATATGCGGTGGAGCTAGAATGCGCTGTTTTAGGATATAAAACGGACAAGGTATTGCAAGCAAGCAATAAGAGGTCAGGTTCGAGTCTATTTCCCATTGATTGTAACACCTGATCGAAAGTAAGAATTTTTTCTTTATCTGTGCCTAACGAGTTATAACCAGTGGTAGGATGTGGTTTTGCGTTAAAAAATGTTATGTTGGCTGCTGCAAATATACCTGATCGTTTAGTACGTTCGTACAAATCGGCGGCAACAGAAATTCCGCCTACTCCGGAATCTAATACCACAATGTTCACGTTATCCTTACCCAAAAATTCTCCTAATTCTTGAGTTTTATCACCTTTAGGCAATCCAGAATCTAGTCTACCTGTGGCGCCTGAAAATGTATGTTCACCAGATTCAATAGTCATATTATAATGAGTCTAAAATAAAGCCAAAAGATTATTATAGTAAGTTATTAATATAAGTCAAGCTCATAGTAAGAAGTCGTTCAGGATTTGACAGAGGTTAAATAATTTTCTAAACTTAAAAGTCCTATGGCTGCTGCTCGAGTATTTTCCTTACCGCAAGGAATATCAAATACCCAACAAATTACATTTTGTTTACAAATTATTGAGAAA
>WNGL01000201.1_pt1 | contig 68224 bp, 60 predicted proteins | sample 5400591 | NCBI WGS metagenome assembly WNGL01 (sample SAMN13153377, study PRJNA577476) | soil metagenome | isolation source: 80 cm soil or saprolite under Garry oak tree replicate 1 | place: USA:California | collected 2016-06-15 | reverse complement strand
GAATTTGCAGCATATAATGCGTGTCGCTCAGGTCAGGCACGCCATGAACGACGCACGGCTCCCGGCTGAGCAATGTTGCGGCCAGAATCGGCAGCGCGGAATTCTTCGAACCGCTGACCTTGATCGAACCGGATAGCGGATGCCCGCCGTGAATGAGAATCTTATCCATATCTTGCGAAAAGGAATCGAATCACACCTGAATAATCGTTTTTCGAATCAATGTCGCGGTATTTTTTTTCCGCCAAGGCAGAAAGAAGCCCTTGGCTCTGGCCAAGCCCGATTTCCAAGGCCAGCAGTCCGCCCGGACGAAGCCGCGCCGGAGCCTGCTCAATCAATTCGTGCACCAACTCGTCACCCCGCGCGCCGGCAAAGAGCGCAACTTCCGGATCGTACAAGACTTCCCGCGAAAGAGTATCTCGATCTTGTGCCGCGATATAGGGAAGGTTGGCGACGATAAGATCGAATTTCCCATCAACCGCTTCGAGTAAATCACTTTGCAAAAACTGCACGCGCTCGCTCAGCCCGAGCCGGTCGGCATTTTCGCGAGCGAGCGACAATGCCTCTTCGGAAACATCGACCGCCACAATCTGTGCCTCAGGAAATTTCGACGCCAGAGAAAGCGCGATCACGCCGCTGCCCGTTCCAACATCCACGATGTTCGATGTTCGATGTTCGTCGTTCGATGTTAAGAACCCTACCAGCTCTTCAGTTTCCGGTCGCGGTACTAACGCGCGTTTATCGCAAAGGAATAGGTGTCCGCAAAATTCCACTGTGCCGAGCAAATGCTGGAGCGGTTCGCCCTGACCACGGCGCTGGACAAGTTCGCGCAAAGTCGCGAGTTCGTTCTCGCCCAAGGCGCGTTCGAATTGCAAATAAAGTTCAATGCGCCCGCGATCCAGAACGTGCGCGAGCAAGTGCTCTGCGTTCAAGCGGGGATTGTCGATCCTGCGCTTCTTGAAATACGCTGTCGTCGAATGCAGCACCTCAAGGACAGTCATTCTCTTAATAAGAAGAGGACGCGGTCGTTGCGGCGATCCGCGTTCCAAATCAAGGCGTTGAGGATGCAGCCCCCTCCACAACGTTTCCGAGCCGCTCCTTCACGCCCGCAGCTTGCAGCGCTTGAATCAACTCCCCGAGATCGCCGTTCATCACGCGATCCAAATTATAAAGCGTCAGACCGATGCGGTGATCGGTCACGCGGTTCTGCGGGAAATTGTAGGTGCGAATTTTTTCCTCGCGTCCGCCGGTGCCAATCTGGCCGCGGCGCTGCGCACTATATTTCTCCGCTTCCTCGCGCTGCTTCCGCTCGAGCAAGCGCGCGCGCAGAATGCTTAGCGCTCGTTCCTTATTTTTGATTTGGCTTCTTCCATCTTGGCAACGCACGATCGTTCCGGAGGGAATGTGCAGAACTTGGACGGCCGAGTCCGTAGTATTCACGCCTTGTCCACCCGGGCCACCAGCCCGCGAAACTTCGATGCGTAAGTCCTCCGGTTTTAGATCGACATCGACCTCTTCTGCTTCCGGCAAAACGGCCACCGTTGCTGTTGATGTATGAATGCGGCCTTGTGCTTCAGTGGCCGGAACTCGTTGGACGCGATGAACGCCACTTTCATGACGCAGTTTTCGAAAAACAGATTCGCCGGAAACGCGAAAAATCACTTCTTTTAGTCCGCCAAGTTCCGACGGACTCGATTCGAGGTCCTCGGTTTTCAATCCGGCCGCTTCCGCGTAGCGATTGTACATGCGGTAAAGATCGGCGGCAAAAATCGCGGCTTCGCTGCCGCCCGTCCCGGCCCGGATCTCGACAATCGCATCTCGATTTTCGTTTTCATCTGCTGGAAGCATGCCGACTTGAATATCGCGCTCAAGATCGGCAACTCGTTTCTCCAAGTCGGGAATTTCGTCGTCCGCCATCGCCGCGATTTCGACGTCGCGCGACGTGGCGAGCTCGCGATTGTCGTCCAACTGCCGCCGCGCGGATTCAAGTTCATCCCAGCGCGCGATCATTTCCTTGATATTGGCGTGCTCGCGCATGATTTCGCCGGCGCGTTTGCGGTTCTCAAAAAAACGCGGATCCGCCATTTCACGTTCGAGTTGTTCGAAACGTTCGCGTTTGCGTTCGATCAGTAGATTGAGGTCCATAGCTTAAGCCGCGGTCGCTGACCGCGGTGCGGCCAGGGTCTGCAACCCCGGCTATAGAAACACTAGGCTTTTTTGTCGGCCCGCGTCGCCTTAGTACTGCCGTAGCGGCGGGTGAACTTCTCCACGCGTCCCGCAGTATCGATAAACTTTTGTTCGCCGGTGAAAAATGGATGGCAAGCGGCACAAATACCGATCTTAATATCACGGCGCGTCGAGCGGGTGTGATACACCGCGCCGCACGCGCAGACGATGTCGGTCTCGTAATACTCTGGATGAATGCCCGCTTTCATTTTCGGAAACGAGCGTGGAATGTAATCGCGCGCCCCATTTCGCGCAAGGGATGAAATCGACTGACGCATTGGTTGCTGCCTGGAGGCAAACCGTCGGCCGCGCAAAAGATGCGCCCGCCATCTTCAACGCGTGCGGCCAGGCCGTGCGAAAATTTTCGGAGATTGAAGAACATGCGCGCGATTTCGAGGCGCAGATCGAAATGTTCGACGCCGGAAGCGTGATTGCGATCCAGATCGGAAACCACGAAGATTGGCCGTCGATTTTGATCGCTTGTTTGCGCAAGCGGTTGGTTGTCCTCCCGCTGGAACAATCGATCAGCGATCAACAGCGCGACGCAGCGCTGGAAATCTGTGGCGCAAGGGCTGTAGTGTCCGCTGTCCCCAGCGGAAACTCCCCCGGGCTATTTCGGCTGAAGACAGCCGACGCGATAGCAGATTGGGGTGAACATTCGCCATCGCTACTCAAGCTAACGTCCGGGACAACGGCGGCGCCGCGCGCCATCCGGTTTCGGAGCGAGCAGCTCCTCGCCGATTGTCATCAGATTTGCGACACGATGGGAATCAGCGATGTCGATCTCAATTTCGGCGTCATCCCGATTTCACATTCCTATGGATTTAGTAATCTGCTTACGCCACTCATCGCCCGCGGCGTACCGATGGTATTGAGCCGCGAACGAATGCCGCGCGCAGTGCTGCTCGATCTTGCCCGCACCGACGCGACGGTTTTTCCGGGAATGCCGCTTTTTTATCAGGCATTTTGCGAAATCGAGAATGTTCCCGCGCTGCCGAAACTTCGGCTTTGCATTTCAGCTGGTGCGCCGCTCCCGATAAGAGTAACGCGCCAGTTCCAAGAAAAATTCCAGATGCCGATCCACTCATTCTATGGCGCGTCCGAATGCGGTGGGATTTGTTACGATCGCGATGCTTCTCGCGTGATCGAAGGCTTTGTTGGCCGATCGATGAAAGGCATCGATCTTGAGATTATCGACCCATCCGCTTTGTCAAGTCAGGTGCGGGTGCACAGCGCGGCCGTGGGCGACGGTTATTTTCCGCAGCCGGACAAGGAAAAACTCGGCCCCGGATTCTTTGTCCCCGACGATCTGTTAGCCAAGACGGCGGATGGCCTTCGGATCATCGGCCGGACCTCGGATGTAATTAATGTCGCGGGGAAAAAAGTGAATCCGGCGGAAGTGGAAGCGCATCTGCTGCGCTTTGGCGGCGTGCGCCGGGCGATTGTATTTGGTCGCGCATCGGCCCTGCGGAATGAAGAGGTGGCGGCCTGTGTGGTTGCGTCTCCAGGCGTGGCCGAAGCCGACCTTCTAGAATTTTGCCGGGGCTCATTGAGCAGCTGGCAGGTACCGAAACGGATTTTTATCGTCGATGCGATTCCGGTGAATGAGCGTGGAAAAGTTAGCCGACGCGAACTCGCACGGCGTTTTGCCGCGAACCAGGAGAGATCGTCGTTGCGATGATTGGGCTCTTGAATAAAACCTCACATCGGGTTTGCTTATCGAAGCCGTAGAGGACCATTATGGAGAAATCATCGCGCGAACCCAGAGTAACAGAAGCTCAAGTCGAACCGGTGGATAACGAAGATTTGGATCAAGCGGACGACCAGCCCGTTTCGCAAACGGAGGAAGCTGCCTCCGAGGAAACTGGCACGCCCGAAACAGCCCCTCCTCAATCGCAGGATTGGTGGAGCGCCTCGCAGCCGGCTGGAGATTGGGCTCAACCCGATGCGGCCTCGAACATAGATGTCGACCTTCCGAAGGATACGGGCACAGCCAACGTTTATTTCTGCGGCCACACAAGTTACTTTTCTTTGAACCAGGCACTTCACGCGATTGCAAAAGAGAAACTCACGGGATCGCTGCGTTCATTCTGGGACGAAGAGTCAGTCGATCTGTTGGCGCAGAATGGTGAGATTGCTTTTGCCACGACGCGCGATCCTGAGCTCTATTGCCCTGAAGCGCCGGCTGCCCTCGCCAATGTCGATGCAGATACGGTGGCAAAGGCGCGCACTCAACAGATTGAAACAGGAACCCCGTTTTTCCTCACTCTCGGGCGAGAAGAATCGATCGTTCGCCAGTCCGCTGTGGAACTGTTGCAGCATTATGGGCAAATGCTTTTTTCGCAGCTTTGGACAGCGCCGCGCGTCTGGTTCATTTTTGACAAGGACGCGGAATTATTGAGTGACGCGAGCGACGTGCCTGCACAACCAGACATCGATGATTGGGCATTGGAAAGTTTGCGTTTCGTTCAGGATCTCGGCGAACATATAAACTTCGACCCGATGTCGATACCGGCTTACACGAAAGAGGGCTTTGAGCGGGTCCAAAATTTGAAGCTGACCTCGGAGGAAGCGCAATTCGCTTCGCAATTCAATGGAGTCCGATCGATCCAGCAAATTGCGAAGAATCTGCGGCTCGATTTGAAATTTGCCCGTTTGACGTTGTTCCGTTTTGTCGCGCTTGAGATCGTGGAATGCTGGCCTGCCAGCACGGCGACAAAACCGGAGCCCAAGAGTCTCTTTCGCCGCTTCAAACGGTCGATCGGCCTGGCCCGATAGCATCACCGCCAAAAGCGGCGGTCGCTCATGAAGAGAAAGGTTCTCGTCGTCGATGTCGGCGGCACACAAGTGAAACTGCTCAAGTCGCCCCGTGATCACCGAGGATTTGCCTCCGGGCCGCGGATGGGGCCGGAAAAAATGATTGCGGAACTCAAAGACACCGTGCGTGGGTGGAAATTCGAAGTAGTCTCAATTGGCTTCCCTGCGCCGGTGCGCAAGGGACGCATAACAAAGGACCCAAAGCATTTGGCCAAGGGCTGGGCTGGTTTCAATTTTGCCAAGGCACTCGCGAAGCCAGTGCGAGTGATCAACGACGCGGCCATGCAAGCGCTTGGCAGTTATCATGGCGGCGGCCGCATGCTTTTCCTGGGACTTGGGACCGGCCTCGGCTCCGCACTCGTATGGGAAAAGACTTTGTTACCGCTCGAGCTCGGCGACCTGCCTTATCACCACCGCAGCATCATTGAAGATTATCTTGGCGTCCCAGGCTTGGGGCTGCTTGGCGAAAAAGAATGGAAACGCGAAGTCATTCATTCGGTGAAGCAATTGAAGCGGTCGTTCATTGCCGATTACATCGTGCTGGGCGGCGGAAACGCCCATCGTTTCGATACGCTGCCGAAAGGTATTGAAAGAGGACAGAATGAGAATGCATTTCTCGGCGGGACGCGTTTGTGGCAAACCAAAGGGCACTCACGCCAACTGAAATGGCGCGTGCTCTAGCATCCAACATCCAAACGTCCGACCCTGAACGCCCAGTAATCTCGCTTCTGTCGATGTCGGATGTTTGTTCCTTTGAAGTACCAGGGAGGGGACTCGAACCCCTAAGGATTTCTCCACCAGATCCTAAGTCTGGCGCGTCTGCCAATTTCGCCACCCTGGCTCGTTGATTACGAATGGCTTACAAATTGTAATTCGTTCCACTTTTGCTTTGTGCTAGAGTTTGTGCTAGAATGATGTTGCGAACGCTCGTGCAATGCAAAGCAAACCCAAAGCGCGTCGGTTGACACATCCAAGAAACGCAAGCGCAATGCCGAATCCAAATTTTCCCTCTTCCAATCATCGAGCTCAGTTTATCGCCGCGCGTGATTCTCGCAATCGCAGAATCCCCGGCCTCTACGTTCGCGGGGGCCGCTATTACGCGCAGCTTTGGGTCGATTTGGGCAACGGGAAGAAAGCCGCGCGCCGACTTCCGCTTCGGGATGGCGACAATCAACCCGTGCGCACTCTATCAGCCGCGCGCGAAGCGCTCGAGATCAAGCGCCACGAACGGCGCGAGAATCACCTTCCTAGCCCCGGACGCAAACCTCTCTTTGCAGATTACGTCGTGGCCTATTTTGAGAAAGCAAAAGTGCAGCGCAAGCGGGCTGGCACGCTGGAAAATGAACGCCAGGCAATCGAGCGCTGGCGTGATTATCTCGGCCACGTGCGAATCGATCAAATCGCTACGCCCGCCATTACCGCCTATCTCGACAAGCGGCTGAAAGGCGGAATTTTTTGCGGACGCACGTTGCAGCCCGTTTCGGAGCGAACAGCCAACCTCGACCTGATGATGCTTCGCAACGTTCTCAAAGCGGCGATGGACGATGGACACCTGCGCGAGCTGCCGCGAATGAAAATGCTTGATGAGGCGCCGCCTCCAAAGCGCGTTCTTATCGCTCCCGCTGAATTCGATCGCCTAATTGAGGTGGCGCGAAACGGCTGCGAAAAAAATGGCGAACAGCTGGCCGATTACTTGCGCTTTCTTGCCTTCAGTGGCGCACGTGAACAGGAAGCTTTGCACATCAAATGGGCGGACGTGGATTTTGAGCGCGAGCGAGTCACGATCGGCGCAGATCGTTTAACGAAGAACTGGGATAGCCGCACCGTGGAATTTAATCCTCAACTTGCGGCGCTATTGCGCGAAATGCATCTGCGACGGGCTCCCGATTGTTCCTGGCTCTTCCCGTCACCCCGTCGTGGTCCGCGCGATGACCACGCGAGAAGTTTTCGCGAGAGTTTGAAAATCGCGCGGAAAGCTGCCGCGCTTGAATGGATTGGTTTTCATGATCTGAGGCACTACTTCTGTTCCGTGTGCGTGATGGCGGGAATCGACTTCATGACGATCGCCGCTTGGCTTGGTCATAAAGACGGTGGAATCCTGGTCGGCAAAGTGTATGGACATTTGCTGGACGAGCATCGGAGCAAGGCAGCGAAACAGGTGCGTTTTGGGCTGGCCGTGGTTGCAAGTGAACCAGCCCTAGGCCGCGTCGCTACTTACTAGTTGTTTTTTTCAGAAGATTTCCCGTCTCGTTTAGCCACCGAATCGAGCCGTTTTGGTTGACACGGGTGCACTTGGCATGCACACGAACGATCACGAAACAAAAAGAAATCCAAACACATTTGTAGATTCAGAACCGCCGATGGCGCTCGATAAATTTATTGAACAAACCGGATTATCCCCAGTGACGGTCTGGAGATTTCGGAAGAAAAAATTCTTCCAGACCGTCAACATTTGCGGACGCCACTACGTTCTTAGGTCTGAGATAGCGCGCTTCAACTCCCGGGCTTTGGCGGGTGAGTTCTCGAAGCCCTGCGCTCGCCCATCGGCAACCTCCGCGGAACATTAGGAGAGAACAATGCACGAAAACACAATTCAAAAGATCACAGCGGATCGCGTGAAACAACTGGCGAAAGAGGGCCAAGAGCTACTCGGCCTGATGAACCAAGCTGAGGCCTCGGTTTATAGAAACGTGAATCTCGCCAACTATCGCGCGTGGGAGTTTGGGCGATTCTTAACGCGGGCGAAGCACGAGCTCGGCCATGGGCTGTTTATTCCCTGGCGCAATGCCACATTCCCGAAGATTCACGAAAGAAAAGCCCAGCGATGTCAGGAGCTATTTGCAAACAATTCAAATGCGACAGTTCTGTCGGATTTGAGCGACCGATTATTGAAGAAATGGATCGGCGCACTCAATCGTGATTCGGTGCGGAAGTTCCGGCTGGGTTACGTGCCGGAGAAATTTCAACCCGAGCATAAAGGTAACGCAAAGTTTCCACGACTCGTCAGCTTCTTAAATATTGTGAATGAGTACGAGCGGCTCCGGAATCGGCACATCAACGCACTGCAAATGGTCGACTTTGAAGAAGCGCGCGACGAAACGAAAGAGCTCTATCAGTTTCTTAAGTGGCTCCATGGCGAGTCACCGATCAATCCTTGGACCTCTGCACGCAGATGACTCTTGTGGGGACCGGCAATGGTTAACGGAGGCCACCTTGCCGGGAAATCTCAATGTCTTTTCGTCAAGAGTTGGCCTAACGGGTTGTCGACGCTTCTTCTGACGGAAGCCTCCGCTGCAACAGATCCGAAAGCGAGGATCGGCCAAACTCCGCAATGGCGCGAGCTACCACCCGGCCTACCATCTCGTAAAGCGCAACGCGATCCTGGCCGAGCAAAGTAATTTTTGCCAGCAGGGCCTCAGTTTCGGCATCAAACGGGAGGGATTTCGCGATCACCTCCGAGGCGTGCGCGTTGAGGTACTCACACCGTCCAAGTGAATTGAGAACGGCATCAACTTCTGATTGTAGTTTGTCCTTGATTTGATGGAAATCCCGCAATCCAACAAGCCAGCGTGCCGCATTTGCGGGAAGCATGTTGAGTGCAGTTCGAAAGCCTACGAGCAACTGGCCGACAACAAGCGTGATCTCATTAAGTTCGACATACTTTTCTTTCTCGACTTCGAAGCGGTAAAGAGCGCGCTCGTAATCAAGCTGCGCTCTCTTTCGATCCCAATGCGACTTGGGCAATTCGCCCTCATTTTCGGAGCCATCTGCTAGACCGGAATCCAACATGCCGCCGGGTTTTTTCGCAGCCGCGAGTTTTGCGCGCTGACGCTTTTCAGCGAACCAAGCAAGAAGTGGAGCGGTGTACACCCGACCACTGCGGAAGGCTGGGCAGCCTTCGGCTTTCGCCTCCCGCAGTTCGGAAATGTCGATTTTTAGCGTCGCGGCGGCTTGGGCTTGGCTATCAAAATAAGCTGGTCGTCTAAGCATCTCATGGTCCGCCATGTCAACCTCGTGTGCGAAATGTGTGCGAAACTTTTTTGGTCTGCCGCGCGCGAAAACGACGACAGTCGAAACGAACGCGGCCCGCCAGCGCCCGCGTAAAAGTTATCTAACCGGAGGGAATCGGCGCCCTCGATGCACGTACCATTAGATCGGCGGCGCCTCACCCATTGAAGCGCCGCCGGCCCCATCGTTACTCGCTCCTAACTGCGGCGAAGTACATTTCAACCGTGCCGTGAAGTGCGATGTAACAATCCGCTTTCTTCCCCATTGTTTGGGGATTGTTACTAGCAGTCGATGTTTCCTGGATATACGCGTGCTGAAATAACGCATCCCAAGGGAACGTTTTTGGAACAGCGATTTTCCATTGCCCGTTTACCTTTTTCACGAAACGGGACGTTGCACTCAGGAGCGGAAAAACGATGCCGTCAGGCACGCCATCCTTTGCCACAATCTTGCGTCCATTGCTCTCCTCACCTTTGACGCATCGCAGGCGACTGAAACATTGCTCCGCTTTGAACCGCTCGTACAGTTTCCACCCGTCAACGGCGATGTCGAGAAACAGCTCATGCGCGGCACTCCATTTCTTGGGCTCGTCCATCACTGTCGCGAAATCCTTAAGACATCGCGATCGGTGACGATACGCATAGACTCGGTATTGAGTTTCTGGCGTTCGCTTGTTCCGCACGACTGATGGAAGCTCGATTTCCTGCGGTGTCAGAGCTGTCAGTACTTGGACCAACTTTTCAGTATCCAAGTAGTCAGCGGCGAAGTCAGTCTCCGATTTCCGAAGCTTGACTCCCGAATTGGCTTTCCGCATCTCCTTCTCGATCTCGTCAAAACGGCCTTGCCGCCCGTAGATCGACAACGCTTCCACTTTTGTCTGGAAGTTTCGTGAGATGGAGATATCGCCTACAAGCTCCTCGTCGTCAGTGACGATTAGCTCGAAGTTTACTGACGGGTAGTCGCTATCTTCGGGATGGTCGCGAAAGTAATCGGCGATCACCCCTTTCGTTTGCGCTCCATTGATGATGCTGGCGCCCTCCAGCCGCGCACCTCTTTTACTATCCTCAATCGTCACCGCCCGGGCGACCATGACGATTCCAGTGTTGAGAACAGGAAAAAGATCTCGCCTATTCTCGATCGTGTCGCGGATCGCCAAATTAACCAGTGGCGATTTGCGTTTTTTTCCTTCCTCATCAGCGCCGAGGTAGGCGCGGACGTTCTCATCCGAGCTCAATTCAAGAAGCTTATCAGCTTTCGCTACGCCGCAGTACCGCTTGCGGTTGTTTTCTTGATCCTCCGGAGCCGAGACGCTCTTCAGGGTTAGGTACTCTAATGTAAAGGCCCCAGAATTGGGGCCACTTTTCGTGGTTTGCATTTTACTTATCCTTTCTTTCGGACCACCACAATCGCTCGCGGGCGTCATGCCCGAAACGAGGTGAATCCGTTCCCTGTTAATATATGCCATCACTATACCTCGGTCAAGGAAAATTATTCGACGAAAATCAGCCGTGCAATCCGACAGAACAAGTGAGAACCTGCGTGACTCGATTGCTGGCTGGTCCGTAGAACATGTTCAGATGCCTGCACACGTCCTTGGCATCGAGCTTAGTTTGGGCTCGCCCAACACATACACGCGATTTTGATGCTTGGCGTTTGCTTGCGCCACCAGTTACCGTCACGGATCTCTTCCGCGTTGAGCAAATTCGCAAGCGCCAGCGCGAACACTGCCGCGACGTGCGTTTTCACAACGTCACGCTACGACCTTGAAATTTCGCCGGCAAAGCTCCGTTTTACTTTCTTCGGCTTTGTCCGGTGCGCATACCACGTTCGAATGGGATGGAGTTCGCGAGCCTTTGATGCTCAAATCGCCAACAGTGACTAAATTGGAAGTTATATCCGACGCCATCAAGATCGGATTGCCTTCGCTCCTGACTGGGCTAACCGCACTTTTTATTGCGCGGGCTACACGGTCACATGAAGTCGAGAAAGAAAGCCGCCGCCGGAGCCAGGATGCGCTCGAGAAAATCAGTGACGATTTCCAAGCTGCGTATTCGAGCCTAGTAGATCTCTTGCCCAGCTATTATGCCTACCTCAGTTTGCGGGACGAGCCTGCAGGCCGCACGGCTTTTCAAGATTTCCAGAAATCGGCGGCCGCGATGGAGGCAACAATAAAGGATCTTTTTCTCATAGAGGGTCGGCTGAAGCTCCTCCGACTTAAAAAATGCGAAAAAGCTTTCCTCGATTACGTGAATGCAACGATCACGCTTAGATCCATGCTAAGAATGCCACCTGACCCGAATGTGCCATCGAAAGAGATGCTCAAAGCGAAAATCGACGAGTTGAAACTTCTCCGAGCCGCTGTCGAAAGTTCGTTGGCTGACGCGTTCGACTCTCTCTGATACTTGTCTCGAAATTCCCTAGAAATGTCCGTACGGCGACAATTGTAGGAGCGGAGTCTACGGGGCTCGAACCCGACAGGCTGCGCTAGATGCACGAAATCTGAATATCATCCCGTTCTGCTGTTCCTACATTAAGAGGGAGACCCTTTGCCTTAAGTTATCTACCCGGGGAGGTTGCGGGCCCTGGCCTTGGCCCTCGGTTTACAACCATTGTTGCTCGGTCGCGCACGGTGATTTGGTCGAAAAGTTCGATCTTGCGATGTAGGTTAAAGCAAACAGTTCCCTCGAAGATCTTCTCGTCCGGTGTGCAAAGAGAAACTTGGTATTTACGTCCTCTGTCGCTCTCCACCTTAGTCGTGTGGTGTCCAGAGTATCCGCGCTCCCCTTTCTTGAAGCGGCGCTTCTCTTCACGAGAAACCCGATAAATGTCGATGTCCAAGTCATACCTTTCTGTTTTGCCAGGATCACGGCTTCCTCCGTCCCATCTGCCTATGAATGACGGTCCGCCCCCTGAAGGATTTAGTTCAAACACCTCCAGTAGCCCGTTGCGAGTCATCACATTGGCCGTTTGTTTTGAGAGCGTGTAATTCGGGTTCAGATAGGTTATGTCTATCTCGATGTTGAAGGTTTCAAACGCCTTCCCGTCCTCTTTCTGTTTGTCCGTCATATTTTTAGACTGTCCCTCCGGCAGCGATTCGGCCTGTGAAATCATGGGCCAACGTCTCGCGTTTACTTTAAGTTTTACTTTAATTTTGAACTACTAAAGCGCTCAGTTCATAGGGTGGCGGATGGGCGGGGATTCGAACCCCGGGCGCCTTTCGGCACCCTCGCTCTCCAATCATACACAATAAACCGCTCTACCACCCATCCCGTTTTAAAGACATTCAAATTGTAGCAATGGTGCGTGACCCTCGTCGGCGGGATCGTCGAACTAGCACAAATCCTATTACAATCGACCAATCCGAGGGTCTGTCCTCACGTATATCGCACCGGACGCGCCAGACTTACACTTGCCATTATTCTATCGGAGCATATAAAAGCGAACGGAGGCGCCAAGTGGCTTGACTCCCAGTCGCAGCGTCTGCTTGCTGAATTCGCGAGAAGTTCTCACAGATCATCGAGATTTTTCCAATTGCCGCTGGTTCCCGAGCAAGTTTGTCCCTCAGGACAATATTCGAGTTTTAGAACAGGATGTATCTCCCAGTTATTGTGACGCTTTAGGTGATGTCCGAGGAAGTGTTCTGAGTCGAACATCAACAGGCCAGTTACCCGCACCCCGAGTGTACTATGGGCGGCAATTAGTGGTTGTAGCTTCTCCCTTGTAAATTTCGCGTGGTCGAGTCTTACCCGAGGAGTAAATTCTGCCGTCACCGAATCATTCTCGCTCGCGGCCAAGGTTGGCCTTTTTAGTGCCGGATCAACCAGTACTATATGATTATCGGTGTCCTTTGGTGCAGTAACTCCGCAATTGCAGGACTCAGCGCCTCCTTTCCTGGCTATCAGCGCATATGATATCACCGTGATCTTCTTACCTTCCCCAAGACCAGCTAACTCGGCCCTGCTGGGATTCTGCCTGGTGAAATTTGTTGGGTCGGGCAGGTTTTTTATCCATCCAATGCTTCGCAACGTCGTCCTGTGGTTGTCGGATCGAATATTCTTTCGTCTATTTAGGTTCGGATCGTATCGGCCTTTTTTTCCGCACCCTTTAGGCGGGCAATCGGTAAAGCCGAGAATTCAACGGCCGGGCCGGTGACGCTCGCCTGTCGTCGCGAATTGCGTTGGAGCGTCGTGTTTGCATTTTCCTGCGCACCCCACAACAGTTTTGGGGTTCCCCCACCTGTCCGGATCGCGTAAAACCTTTGGTTAGGCTCAGCAGATTGTTCCTCCATCTTATTGGATAAATCGATGTCCTGACGGGATCCGTTGGGTCGAAGTCCGAGACTAAGCAGTTTGGCGATCGTGATCGCAGAACGACACTGACCGGAACCATCGCCTTGGTTGATGACTACTAGCAGTCGCGGTCGATTCATATTCCGTTAGGAAATGGAAATTGAACTCGACTAGGAACGGGGCCAGGGAAATGACTGCCGGTCGCAGCAGCACAAATTGCGTAGCCCCAGTTTATCAAGCGATCCTGGTATTTCGACTCCAAGCGCTTCAGCCGGGTCGGAGTAGATGCAAGCTCTGTTACTCGATCGTCCGCACACTCCAATGGAATCGCCGGTAAATAATCCTTTGTATGACTGCGAACGCTCCAATACGTCCCGTCGTGGTCCGTTCGGGCCTTGAACGCCTCAATCAATTGCCGCTTCCGCAAACTGCGAACCTGATTATCAATAATGTCGTTAATCCGATACGCATGACGGACCCAATCGCGTTTGGGTTCCGGTTGGGGCGGCATTTTTCCGCCGCCGTCACTTACGAGAATGCTCTTGTACCGCTTCCAAGCTGTCTCGAGTCCTAGATTATCGTAGACTCCGCCATCGGATAAGACGACTTCGGTTGTAAATGGGATTTTCTGAAGTGGGCAGCCAACATCTGCAGTAAAGTCGGCGTGTTTAAGCTTCATTACCAAGGGAGAGAGGACAGGGGGAAACGCGGAGGATGCGGCGACGGCAATCGCGACAGGCGTCTGCGGATTCAAGATTCGGCCGACCCTGTAATCAGCCATGAATGGCCGCGAAAACCTCCAGAGTGCGCCGCTTTGGACGTTTGTTGCGTTGATTACGAACCGCGGCCCTTCATTGTCAGAAGGCAAGTCTTGCAAAGTTGAGTTGCCGTAAAGGAATTTCCGATACGCGCCAACGATGTTGTCGCTGATGGAAACGCCAGGCATCAGAATCCCACTAATAATCGAACCAACGTCGATTGTGCGCTCGCCCAAATTACGAATAGGATCGATGACCAGTTCTTGGAGATTTTTGGCAACGCCGTTTTGAAACTGGAGATCGCGCCATTTCAAACCCAGCCGCGCAGCGGTAATCGAACCGCCCGAAACGCTCGACACACGGTTCAATTTCGCAAGGAGGCCGATCTCATTCAGTCGGATCAACGCCCCCAGGTGAAATATCATCGCTCGGTACCCACCTCCAGAGAGGCAAAGAGCAATCCCGGGTTCGATGTGTGTCGCGTCGGTATTTACATCAACAACGCTGACGGGCTGTTTAGCAGGATCAGCCATGTGAAGGCACGCACACGAGAGTCGTGCGGGGTCGATGTTCGAATCGGTGGCTAGCCATGGGGGGCGTTCGTTGCGATTTAATCGATCGGCATTTTGTTTGCCAAGACAATATTTTGGTTTTGGGTCGGTCAGATCACTTGAGCGTAGCGATTCAAGGGAACTCTTGGTCTACTTTCCGCCTCGAAAACTACAGGCTTTGCTATACCTTGAAGGCGAACCTTATGCAAAAGCAGGAAGAGCGTGATAAAAACGCGGAAGTACCGCGGCAAGCAGATAAGTCGCACCTCCGAAAAGATCTTCTCTCACCAGCAGAAGCCAAGGAGGAATATCGTCGTCGTTTGACAAATGTTCTCCCAGACCTGCCGGCACTTGTTCTCGTTGTTATAATGGGTGGGTTAGGAGCTGCGCTGGGCCGTTTGTGGCACTTAGATATTGGTGAAACGGAATTCACCTCCGCGGTTTCCACCTTGTCTATCTGGCTGGTCATATGCCTAGGAAGCTTGGGAGCAACTGTCACAGTTTTTCTTCTAGCGAAGACTGATACAAGTAAACTGATTCACTGTTCGCTCATCGCTATTTTATCTGGAATGGCTGGCCCCTATCTCGTTACAAAGGCCCTTAGCACGGTACTGAGCGTTAACCCCAACTTAGTGAAGGTAAACGCGGCAATCACCGTTGTGAAGTCGACGACAGACACGCTTGAGCGTGCAATCCAAACGTCCACCGCGGAAGCTAATCCTCAGAAAATTATTGACGTGTTTGACCAGACAGCTCAAGCCACTACGAGCTATCTTTCCGTGGTCAAAGGAGCATCGGGAAAGGAAAAACAACAGGCGCTAGCTACTTCGAAGCAACAGCTGCAAGACACCTTAAAAGCGTTGGATGCGGCTGCCACTATCTCACCAAGGCAATCACTTCCCTTGCTAGCGAAGGTCGCCACTGAGGCCAAAGACGCTGGGGTGCCAGAGATTGCTCAAGGCGCTCAAAAGATCATCGATACGAATCCAGCGGTGCGATCAGCTGCAGAAACAGCTGCAAAGTCTGGAAAAGTGTATTTCATTACTCCAGAAGAGCTAACAGATACAGCACTACATGAGTTACACGACCGCATTAAAGCTCGATTTCCTCTGGCAGATCTCCAACCCGCCGTTCATCCAACTCGTCGAATGGATGCGGGTTTGGAAGTTGTGTATTATCGGGATGCCCCTTTAGACAAGCAGATCGCGGAGGATTTATCGAAACTGGTTACCGAGTACCTTAAGGTATACAAAATCGCTCCAAATACTCCGAGCGTTAGAAAAGGGTCACCTGACCAGCCAACAGCACCGTTTCAATTCGACATCCACATTGGTCCAGACGTAACGTCGAAACTCATCAGCAATTTAAACGCAGGGACCCCGGGGCTCCCATTGGGGCCGCCTCGATGACGTTAGCAGCGCTCCGCACAGGCGCAGCGTTGCCATAGTGCAGCGCTTTTTGACCAATTATTGATGAATAGGGCAAATGCGATCGGGTTTAGACGTGCCAGACTTACACTGCCGAAACGCCTAATCCTTGCCGTTGGGGGACCAAATCAGCCAACCAGGTCCTAACCGCAAGCTCGCAGAACAAATGACTTTGAATCACACGCTTGAGTTCGAGTCAGATGCCGAAGCGACCTGCCACTGCGCGAAAGAAATCCTGCTACCGATTTTGCAACGTTATCACGCCGATTTCTAATTTGGGCGGATGGAATTAGGCGTTATTGAGCATAAGGGGGAGAGGTCTCTTTTCCACGCGGATGGTCGAATGAAAAGACGGATTCCTTGGTAGAATTTTTTAGACAAATGCGCCAGTCAATATAGGCGCCGGCGATCGACGCAACCGTGGAAGGCGATCCGGACCGGCGAACTGATTCGGAATCAGACGTTTCAAGCCCGATTGCCCAGGGGGCTTGCCGCGGGCCAAAGGCGGGGGACGCCTCGACTGATAAGCCTGCTCAGAAATTTTATCCTAATTGGGATCTTCCATGAGTGAAGCGGCCTAGTTCTGAATCGTTCGTTGCCGTCGCCGCCATGCGCGCGCCACAACGTTGCCTGATTGACAGTCGCTCGCGATCGTGTGAAAATTTCTGCAGCCCCGATTCACTACACGCCGGGGGAGACCATGGACTTCATCGAACGCATCTTCGGCATCTCGCCGGACGGCGGCTCCGGTTCTCTCGAGCTGCTGCTCTTTCTGATCCCGCTCGCCGGAATCGCCTATCTCGCGTGGCGCGCGCAGGGCAGCGCAAGCGCTGAGGCATTCGCCGAAGCTTCGCGTCGGACCGAGAACGCACGTCCGGCGCGCATCCGCGGCGGCTCGCTGCACTCCGTCAGCGTGGCGATCGGCAGCCCGAAAGGCGATCGTGGGTACGCGCCTCTCCTGGCCTGCGCCAATTGCAGTGCGCTGGATCCGTCGTTCGGTTGTACCGCAGCAACATAGGAGGCGCCCGTGGCACTCATCCAGGATGTCAGTCCGACGTTGTCCAACACGTCGTTCAATTCGTCGTTCAATTTCGCAACCGGGCGGATGCTTTCGCTGGCGGCCTCGGAGGACGGGAAGCTGGTCTTCGCGGGCTCGCTTTCGAGCAACGTCTGGGCGTCCGAGGATGGCGGCGACACGTGGGCGCAACTCGAGTGGCCGCAGCCGAACGCGGGTCAGTTCGGCGTCCCCGGTGCGATGGGCGGCTCGTGCGTGACGGCGTTGGCTGTTGCCCCCGATTCCTGCCGCTTCCGGGTGGAGCGCAATCCGCGCTTCATCGCCGACATCACAGGCGACAAACGCGGCGACATCGTCGGGTTCGGCGACACCAGCGTTTGGACCGCGCGCGGCAATGGCGATGGCACATTTCAGTCGCCGCAGGTCGTGCTCCCGGACTTCGGGCAAGAGGCCGGAGGATGGCGCGTCGACAAGCATCCGCGCTTTCTCGCCGATCTGCGCGGCAATGGCCGCGGCGACATCGTCGGGTTCGGCGACGCGGGCGTCTACGTCGCGCTCAGCAACGGCGACGGCACGTTCGGACAGGTGCGGTTCGTGCTCGCCGACTTCGGCGAGGAAGCCGGTAGCTGGCACGTCGACAAGCACCCGCGTTTCGTTACCGACCTCACCGGCAACGGTCATGCGGACATCATCGGCTTTGGGGATGCGGGCGTCTACATCGCGCTTGGCAACGGCGACGGCACGTTCCAGCAACCGCGGTTCGTGCTTGCGGACTTCGGCTTCGAAGCCGGCGGGTGGCGAGTCGACAAGCATGTGCGATTGGTTGCCGACATCACCGGCGATGGCCGCATGGATATCGTCGGGTTTGGGGATGCGGGCGTCTACATCGCGCTCGGCAACGGCGACGGCACGTTCCAGCAGCCGCGTTTCGTGATCGCTGACTTCGGCTTCGACAGCGGGTGGAGGGTCGACAAGCACCCGCGCTTTCTCGCCGACCTGCGCAGGACGAAGCGCGCCGACATCGTCGGCTTCGGCAATGCGGGCGTCTACGTCGCATTGAGCAACGGCGACGGCACGTTCGCATTTCAACCGGTGCCTGTTATCGCGGACTTCGGTCTCGAAGCCGGCGGCTGGCAGGTCGACAAACACCCGCGATTTCTCGCCGACATCACGGGCGACGGTCGCGCCGACATCGTCGGGTTCGGCGACGCGGGAGTCTATGTTGCGCTCAGCAACGGCGACGGTACGTTCGGGCCGGTTCGGTTCGTGCTCGCGGACTTTGGCTTCGAGGCCGGCGGGTGGCGAGTCGACAAGCACCCGCGCTTGCTCGCGGACCTGCGTGGCGGGCGTGCGGACATCGTCGGTTTTGGCGATGCGGGCGTGTACATCGCCCTCGCCAATCGCGACGGAACGTTCGAAGCGCCGCGATTCGTGCTGCCCAATTTCGGTTTCGAGATCACCGTGCTCGCGCTGATGCGAGACGATCGCGAATTGAACGACGCCGGCATATGGCGCTCCAGCGACCGCGGCAGGAACTGGTCGCTCGTGCATTCGTTTCCGCGCGGGCTCGGCGGCGCGACCCTGCCCGGCGCAGGCGAGATCGAGTGGGCACCGGGAACCGCAAACTACGTCTTCGCCGCGGGACGCAGCGCATTGGCGGTGAGCCGCGACGGCGGCGCAACGTTCCAGAACGTGATGCCGATGCCGACCGGTGGTTTCCAGGCGATCAACCATGTCGCGGTCGCCGCGACGCCTCCGGGCACCCTGACGCCTCCCGTCGTCTATGCGCTCATCGACAGCCAGATCGCCGTCTCCTTCGACGCCGGCACGACGTGGATCAAGGACAACGGCGACATCCCGCCGCGGATCGGCGGCGCAGTCGGTCTGGCAAACGCGCAGTCGTCGAAGGTGATGGTCATTTCACCGCGCTCGCCGCTCGAAGTCTTCGTTACCGCGAACAACGTCGGCAACGCCGACACGCAGAGCCCCGGCGTTTTCCGCGGCGATTATCTGCAGTTCCTCGGCACGAACAAGTCGCTGTGGGAACCGGTGGTGCTGCCGAATCTCGGAGGACAGTTCAGCGGCAACGTCTTCATGGAAGCCACACAGCCGCGACACGGGAACGTGCTGTTCTACAGCCCGCAACGCTCGAAGACCTTCGTCGCACCGCTCGATCCGACCAGTGCATCGGATTGGCATGAACTCGACGACGGCCAGCACGTGCACCAGGACCTGCACGGGGTTTATCTGTCCGCCGATTTCGAGGCGACGTTCCGGGATGGCGCGTACAAGCATTTGAAGGGCACGATGTGGATGACGAGCGACGGCGGCGTTCATCGCAGCACCGACGGCGGCAAGACGTTCACCCGGGGTCGCAACGTGAACTCGCTCTCGTGCGTGAACATCGCGGGCGTCTCCGGGCAAGACAAAGGTCCCGTTATTTCGCTCAATACCGGCGACAACGACGGTTTCGCATCGGCCGACGGAGGCGGCCACTGGCGTCGACAGCAGTACGGGGGCGGCGACAACGACTGCTCGTTCTCCGATCCGCAGCGGCCGCATTCGATGCTGCTGTTCACGCCACGCTGGGACACGAACGGCGATGCCGTCGCAGCGAGCGCAGGCAATACGCTAGCGCTGTATGAAGCGGACCCAGGCGGTCTTCCCGACATTCAGGCCGGCAGCGATATGCGTCACATGGTCCCCGGTCCGCCGCTGCGCAAGGGAAGCACGCTGTGGAACGCGAGCAGCGGGTTCGGCTTGCGCGGCTTTCGTCCGATCGTACTCAACATGCCGGGCGAGGATCCCAAGCAGCCCGGCGACTACATTTTCATTCGCTTTTTTGGCAACTTCAGCGACAACACCATCACGCTTCCGAACAATCTGGCCATTCTGCTGCGCGCCCGCCGCATTCGCGACATCAAGAAGCGCACCGACTGGGACACTCCGGGCGGCTGGCGCGTCGATAAGCACCCGCGCCTGCTCGCCGACATCACCGGCGATAAGCGTGCGGATATTGTGGGTTTCGGCGACGACGGCGTATGGACGGCTCTGAGCAAGCTCAACGGGACGTTCGCCGATCCGCAGTTCGTGCTCGCCGACTTCGGTTACGAAGCGGGTGGATGGCGCGTGGAGAAGCACCCGCGCTTTCTTGCCGATCTTCGCGGCAATGGCCGCTCGGACATCGTCGGCTTCGGCGATGCGGGGGTCTACGTTGCGCTGAGCAACGGCGACGGGACGTTCACCTTCCAGCCGCAGCCGGTCATCCCCGACTTCGGTCATGACCAGGGCTGGCGAGTCGACCGGCATCCGCGCTTCGTGGTTGACATCACCGGCAATGGGTTTGCGGACATCGTCGGCTTCGGCGACGACGGCGTGTACGTCGCATTCGGCAACGGCGACGGCACGTTCAATTTCACCCCCGTGCCGGTGATCAACGACTTTGGCTTCAATGCGGGCGGCTGGCGCGTCGACAAGCATCCGCGGTTTCTTGCCGACGTGCGAGGTACTGGCCGCGTCGACATCGTCGGTTTCGGCGATGCCGGCGTCTATGTCGCGTTCAGCAAAGGCGACGGGACCTTCGACTTCACGCCGGTGCCCGTGATCAACGATTTCGGCTTCGATGCGGGTGGCTGGCGCGTCGACAAGCATCCGCGCTTTCTTGCCGACGTGCGAGGCAACGGCCGTAAGGATATCATCGGCTTCGGCAACGACGGCGTCTACGTCGCTTTGAGCAACGGCGACGGCACGTTCACTTTCCAACCGATACCGGTCGTCAACGACTTCGGCTTCGATGCCGGCGGCTGGCGCGTCGACAAGCATCCGCGCTTTCTCGCTGATCTCAGGGGCAACAAACGCGCGGACATCGTTGGCTTCGGCGACGCCGGCGTGCTGATTTCGCTAAGCAACGGCGACGGCACCTACACGCAGCGGCCGCTCTTCGTCATTCCGAACTTCGGTTTCCGCGACAGCGGTCCCGTCGAGCAGCAGGGACCGTTCCTGCCGTCAGTCAACGCGGGCGTCGTGCAGGCATCGGGCGGACACACGGGAACCGTGTTCTATGTCGGCGACATCGGCGCAAACCGACTTTGGAAGTGGACGGAGGGAATGGCGAGCTGGCAGCAACTCGTTCCGGGCGGTGGCGCGAGTCAGGCTCGCCGGTTCTTCGTGAACCCCTATGTCCCCAGCATGATCTACCTGCTGGATCAGCAAAACGTGATGCGCTCCGACGATGGCGGTCTGAATTGGCAAGTCGACGCGAACCTCGAGCAGCAACTCACCTGCGGGGGCCGTATCCCCGCCGGTCGCACCGAGGACGCCGACGGGCAAGGCGACCACCTCGATCTGATTCTGACCGACATGCAGTTCGACCCCTTCGATGCGCAACGGCGGTTCGCCGTGGGCCTCGGGGGCGCATTCTGGACCTTTGACGGCGTGAACTGGCACCGCCTGCTCGACACCGGCGCGTTGCGCGGCCGGCCTTCGAACTGCTACTTCGACTGGATCTCGAACCCTTCCGATCCGGCGCTGTACGTGTCGTTCGCCGGGCGCGGCATCGTGAAGATCACCGCATTTGCGAACATCATACTGCGCCCACAACGGCAAAACATCAAAGCAGTTGAATCACACGCAGGCAGTACGCAAGCGATGCCCGACAATCGCGTATTGCTCACGCTCGACGACGGCCGCTCGTTCGTGATCGACGCCGAGAGGCTCGACCCGCAGCCAGACGGCACCTACGTCGTCGAGCTCGTCGCCGCAGACCACCGATAGCCCGCTGTTCGCATCGTCGAGGGGGCCGCGAGCGGACGGCCCCTCTGCGGGTGTAACTCGGTAGCCGTTGTCCGCTACCCTTTATGGCGCCCGAAGGGGCCCGTGGGAACAGTCCTTGCCCGAAGAGCAACTGCCGCCCGTGCGGGATTCAGGGAAGCACCTCAATCCTCGCCTTCCGCTGGAATCCGTTTTCGGCTAAGACGCGAAAAATCTCGGCAACGATCGACGTTTTGTTTCCAATCGCAGCTTATCGACTCGCATCGGAAAAAGGTTTTCCGTGTCGTATTCTGGGTTGCATAAAAATCATCCCGCGAAAACCGTGGTTCTTTGTAGAGGAGGAAATAAAAAAGCAAGCGTATGCATATAAATCTATTGATTTATATGCACAGCTGATTACAGTGCGCGTTTATGAAAGCAAAACGCATCGCAGTTTATGGGCGCGTCTCAACCGACGCGCAGAGTCACGCCAGCCAGCTTCGTGAAGTCCGCGCTTACGTGCGCCGACGCTGGCCGAAAGCAGAGGTCACCGAATACTTAGACAAAGCAAGTGGAGCACGGTTCAGCCGCGAACGTTTGGATGCCCTAATGGCAGAAGTGCGGCAGGGCCGCGTTGATGTCTTGGCAGTTTACAAACTTGATCGGCTTGGCCGTAGCTTGCAGCATCTCGCGCAACTCATTGGTGAGTTTGAAGCGCACGGCACGGCACTCGTCGCCACGTCGCAAGGGATCGACACAAGCGAAAGCAATCCGGCCGGTCGCCTGCAAATGCATGTTCTCGCCGCGGTCGCCGAATTTGAGCGAAGCGTGATACGCGAGCGCATCAATGCAGGTTTGGCAGCAGCCCGCGAACGCGGAACGCTCCTCGGTCGCCCTCGTACGCTCCACCGGCACACAAGCGCAGTTGCAAAGCTAAGTCGAAGGGGATTGTCGGGACGTAAGATTGCCGCCAAGTTGAATATCCCACCGGGATCTGTGTTTGCCGTTCTTAAAAGCGTGAAAGGAGAACGCCGATGAGCCTCAAGTATGAAATTCGACCGCGCAAGGATCGGCGCGGCGTTAATCTAATTTCCGAGAAATTGCCTTACGGCGTGCTTTGGTATGGTGAACCAAACGCAGTCGAGCACGCGGCAAGCTATGCGCAATTTAATGCGGGCTCCCAACCGGCTGTCATCTCAATAGTCGACGAAAGCGGCCTGATCGTCGACACGAGGAACTACACGCCAGCGGAAGGCCGAGGCGCCAACACGCTGGGTCGATTATGAACGCGGCGGTCCGACGACGCAGAACCTTCGTTGTGATTCGATGGCGTGCCGCCGGCCCCCCACTGCCCGCCAAAGCGATTGGCTGCCGCCTATGAATCAACGCCCATCGCTGCGTCACCGTCTTGTCCAACGTTGGACGACTGTGCGAACTCTGAGCCGCCAGTTGTGCAACGTTGCACATCATTTGTCCCACTGTGGGACGATTCAGGCGCTCGGGACCGGGCATCGCCATCAATGCCTGCCTACGCGCCTGCATCAGCTTCGCCCGCGTCGCTTCGTCCATCACGAGGATCTTGTCGCTTCCTGACGTGGCCGACGACGATGCCCTGCCAGTAGATTGGTTCAATGTCGCTCTCCAGGCATCGCTGGAAAGCACGGGTATAAAGTAGATCAATGGCGCGCGCCTTCGCCGCCTCGGCTTGGGTACGCAAATCAGCGTCATTCTTGAGATGGTAGTCCGCCGTCGAATGGCCGATGCGGCGCCGCACGACAGGCCATCGCCTTCGAGCCACTCATGCCGCAAACAGCCAGCCATTGGGCGCGCCATGCGATTGCGACGCGCACGCGCACGCGCGAGTCCCTCTCCCCCCGTTGCTCCCTTTAAAGCTGGACAATGCAGCGAAACTTTCGCAAAACTTGGCGTCGCTAAACAGGTCTGGATCGGGGCAGAGGATGACATCTCCCGGTGGATCCCCGGCTCTCTTTCAGATCCCCGTGTAAAACACAAACACAACAAAATTAATCCACCGGGGAAAAAAAGAATTTTAGGACTTGACGCTCAGCCGTGTAAGTGACACTTTACGAACGGCGCCAAGTTGGTTAGGCGTCTCCAGCCAAGCACCTCACCCGCTTCCCGTCGGGAATCGTGAACAAGGGCTAGTTCGCACTATCTGAGGTATTGACGTTGAGAATCGTGCGAAATTTTTGGAATTCGATTCTGCGCAGCGTAACAGTCAATCGCGCAAGCAAGGCATGCATCAACGGCCTTGATCAGCACATCGACAGTCCCCGAGGTCTCGTCCCTTGGCTACGCGAGCCCGCCCGACCCCACCTGGCGCAAAGAGACGTGACTTGTGAGATGTTTATCTCACGGTCCTCCCATTGTCCTTGTACGGGCTATCCACAGCGCCAGCCTCTGAAAGGGAGAGTCATGACTGCATCCCTCTCTTCGCTCGTCGGCCTGCTGTTCCCCGTGCTGGTCTTTACCTCGACCGACACCGCGGCAGCGCAGGTGCGGTCCGCTTCGCCGACCGCTTCTCCGGGTGGCGTTAAGTCACCCGCAGCGCCTACATCACCCACACCATTTGAGAGAGGCAAAGGCAGGGCGGGGCCCGTGGACCTCAGGACGTTCGTCACTACCGCGTATGTCCACGGGCTGCCGTACGCAGAAGCGCATGCCTACGGACCCCAAGCGGTGCCCGAACTAGTGGCAATGCTGAAGGATCCCTCTCTAGAGCCGCACTGGACAAACATCGTTGCCACGCTCGGCTGCATCGAAGACGCCTCAGCCGTGCAGCCCCTGATGGATTTCATGAAGCGGCAACGGGGTGCGATCTCGGCGGATGCTTTCCGGGCCGTCCTCAGTGTCCTAACCGCTATCGGCCAGATCGCCCACGGTGGTGACCCGGCGGCGCTTAAGATCATCACGGACTTTGCAGACCCCCGCGCATACAAGACGTACGGGGTTCGTTTCGTATACGGCCGCTACCGAGACGCCGCGCTTGCGGACGTCCTAGTGCCCACGGACATCATGGCCCTCGGCGTGTCGGGACGCGCCGAAGCCCTTACTTTGCTCAAACGGATGCTGAACGACCCCGCTCTGCGGAAGGAGTGGCGGGACAACGTAACCGAAGCGATCGACCTCAACGTCAAGATGAGCAGCCTCGGTCCCGAGAAGGTATTCGGAAAGAAGAGCCAACCGTGAGGGCGACGACTGGGATCTTCAGCAGGGCTGTGCGGCGCGTTATGGCGCTCCTGGGTCTGATCACCACGCTCGCGATGCCGTCGGCGTTCGCGCAGCATCACGATACCGCCGCGCAAGCGGGGCTCCAGGGCCTGACGTTCGCGCGGCACGTGGACACGCCATTCACGCTGGCAACTGCCCAGACCGCGATGACGAACGCCAACACGGTGATCCAGACGTGCGACGGGACGCCGAATGCGAACGAGGACATCGCTTGCCAAGTGACGATGCAGGTGGCGGGCGGCGCGATCGGCACCTTCGGCGCCACGGGCGACGGGGGAGACGTGATCTTGACCGACGCCGCGATGACCGCGCTGATCAACAGCGGGACGGCGAATGTCATGGTCGTCACCGCGATCGGCCGCTGCGGTGGGGCGGGGCCGGCTCCGGGATTCACTATCATCGGCTGCGGCAACGTCGGCGCCCAAGGGATCGTCAGCGTGAATTCCCTGCCCGGCAATCAGCTGGGCGTGGAGATCACGCACGAGTTCTTGCATAACCAGGGGCACGATCACCGCGGTGCTGCCGGGGAGGGCCCGACGACGCCGGGCGCGATCCTCAACCCGGTGCTGACCTTCAACTCGAACATCATCAACCAGGCGGAGTGCGGGTCCCTGCACACTGGGCCGTCTTATACCGCGGCTAACAATGGCCCGATCGTGGACCCGCCGCCTACCATCACTTGTCCAGCTGGCGCCCCGATAGAGTGCACGAGTCCGACCGGTGCACTGAAGACCGATGCGCAGGTCGTTGCATTTCTCGCTGGGGTGACCGCGAGCGATGGCTGCGAGCCCACCCCCTCCCTTACGAACAACGCGCCCGCGGTCTTTCCAAAGGGCCCGACGGCGGTGACCTTTACCGCGACCGATGCTGACTTCCTCGGTGCTACCTCCAGTTGCACGACGACCGTGCAGGTCGTGGATACGACGCCGCCTTCGATCACCTGCCCAGCAACGATCACGGTACAGTGCTCGCAATCTGGCGGTACGCCGGCGAGCGACCCCGCGATCGCGGCGTTCCTAGCTGGCGCCTCGGCCACCGACATCTGCGACCCCTCTCCCACCATCTCCAACAACGCGCCAGCGTTCTTCCCACTCGGAACAACCGCGGTGGCGTTCACGGCAAAGGACGCCGATACGAACGCAAGCCAATGCTCGGCCACAGTGACCGTGAAGGACACGACGCCGCCAGTGATCTCGGCTCTCTCGGCGAGTCCGAACGTTCTGTGGCCGCCGAACCACAAGTTCGTGCCAGTCCACGTATCGGTCTCGGCGACGGACACGTGCGACCCCAATCCGATCTGTGCGGTGGCCTCGGTCGCCAGCAGCGAACCAGTGACGGGAGGGGGCAGCGGCAATACTTCGCCCGACTTCGTGATCACTGGGCCGCTGAGCGTCGACCTTCGGGCGGAACGCGACGGAACTGGTCCTGGCCGGACCTACACGATCACGGTCAAGTGCACCGACCACTCGAACAACAGCTCGCAGAAGGCGACGGCCGTGACCGTCCCCCATGATCGCCGCTGACTTGCAAAGACCGCTGTCTCCGCTCACTGCTAAGCGACGCGCTCGCCCCCGGCGTCGTCATCGCCGCAGCGCAACGCCGCGCGCCCAGAAATACCGCCCCTTCCTCAAAGTCGAAGGCCGCGACGCCGACTTCATCGCGCTGGATCTAACCAGCGAAACCGAGCATCCTCGCCAACGTTTGAGAGCGATGAATGTGTAAAGTCCTTTTTCACAACTTTTGATTGTAACTTTAACCCCAAGCAAAAACACATTCTATGTTCAGAGGTATCTCCACTAATCGCCGTGTAACTAACCGCGCCACCTGTCTTCGACAGCATGGCATTGACTTCGTTTGCCGGTATTATAGCCACACAACGCAGCAGACCGAAAAGCGAATTACTCCGCTGGAAGCGGCCGCGATCGTGCAGGCGGGGATGAAGATCGTCACGGTATATGAAGACGGACCTACTAACCCCGGCTATTTTTCCCGTGGGCGCGGGAAGGCGGATGCAACGCATGCAGACGCCGCTGCACAGGAAATCCAGCAACCAGCGGGTTCCGCAATCTATTTCGCCGTAGATTTCGACGCGAACAGCGCCGATACAAATAGCCGTATAACGGAGTATTTTGAGGGAGTTAAGGACGGACTCACGCAAGCTGGAAGTCCTGATTATGAAATCGGCGTCTATGGCTCGGGGCGAGTATGTTCGCGCATCAAAGAGGACCGTAACCTGGCAAAGTATTCATGGCTGGCCGAATCCACTGGATGGGCGGGATCGGGTTCTTATGCCACATTCAACATAAAGCAGATCATCGCTACAAACGACCTTTGCCAACTGGACGGAGGTGTCGGGGGAGACTACGAGGATAACATCAGCACGACTGATTATGGCGCTTTCCCATTAGTCACAGTGGGCGGAGGCGTGCCGACACCGGGCGAAGTGGCGCGCCCCGGCGCGCCTGTGGGTATGGATAGGGGCGGAGGAAGCCTTTTTGTGAACGAACTTGTGCGCATCGCGCGCGAGCAATTCGAGACTTTTCACCAGTTCAGCGAGAACGATCCACCATTGCGCCGCCAGATACGGCGGTTTTGGGAAGAAATCGGATTTACCTTCCCAGGTGTTGAAACTGCCTGGTCCGCTGTTCTTATCTCATGGTGCGTAAAGACTGCTGGAGCAACTGAGAGCGAATTTCGACCCTCGACGGCCCATTCGCGCTTTGTGTTCCGGGCGATTCAAAACCAAAATCAAGGGGTCGGTGTGTTTCGCGGACGACGCCTGGACGATTATCGACCTGCAGTTGGCGATATCCTGCACAATAATCGTGGGGGCCAACGTTTGACGTACGATTTTGCCGCCGCGCATGAGGCTTATGAATCCCATTCGGCGATCATTGTGGAAGTAGGTTCCGACGCCGGAGGACCGTTTGCCAAGACAATTGGTGGCAATGAAAGCGACACGATCGGACTCAAGCGCGTCCCGCTAACTGACGACGGTTTCGTCAAGCAACGGGACTCAAATCCGTACATCTGCATCATTCAGGATCTGAAAACTTAAAGCGATGGCCCAGAAAAGAGTGGAAGCACTTCCCGCTAAATTAGAATTCCGGCTCGGCAAATTTACTTTTGGTTGGTAACGCCTTCACAGATGCTCTTCCGAATCGCCACTTACAAGGCGTTTCGCCTCCGCTAGGACTTCGTCCATTACCGGAAGCGCGCCATGGGCGCCGGTCCCGACAATGAGCCGGTTGCCTCCCCAGGGAATTTCTTCTCCGGCCGAAAGCGGCGTGTGGCCGAACTCTTCGCGGAATTGCTTGGAAGGTCCTTTCTTCCGTTTCCGCACTTTGCCGCCGTCGATCACCACATCATGCGTGCAGCGCTTTCCCTCGACCTCGATCTCGCCAAATTTGACCAGTCGTGCTTTCATATCTCAATGTTCCGTTGGCTCGGGCTCCAAGGCAAGAGACAGGGATTCTAAGACCATGCAGGCTTTTGACCCGCTTCCCACTCGGAAGGGCCAGAAAATACACGCACAATGTGCGCCTTATTTTACGCACTTTGTGCGAGTTCAAGAAACGCTGTCAGTTTCTCGTCGGCGCTGACGATGAATCTCTTTCCGTTGTCGCGGTGCGTCTGTTGTGAAAAGCTCGCGACCGCTCGAATCAACGTGAGACGAAGCTCCCCAACTCCAACCGGATTTGCTGAGATTGTCAGCGATGATTCCCCAGTACTTCACGCGCGATGGATTCTGCCTCCTTTGCTCTCGACACAGTGCATGCGGGCGAGTTCAGAGTGGTAGCGCGCTCGCAAACGTCGATGGTTGAGCCACGCCTTAACCGTTCGTGCACGAACGGCATCCAACTTGAGTTCGACAAAATCGGAGGCGACGTTCGAGTGAGACGATAAAATATTGAGATTATAGGCCTCAGCATAGCGGGGGATGGCACCAGAAAGGCACTACCGCTCTAATAATCGCTGTCTCTATATTTCGCACATCGGCGGGACCGGTACCAGCGGCGAGGTGCGCAGTAGGCGCTCCTGGCCGAGGTTCGCGCCGAGCGGGTCGTCGATCTTCGATCCTCCCGGGAGCGTTTCCACGGCGAGGCAGCTGAGCGGCGTGTCCGTGCCGAGAGTCAGACCGTCGAGCATCAATTTAATCTCGCTGGTGGACCACGACGCGTCGGCGTACAGGGCATCGGGCCTGATCTGCCGATCGTCGAACCGCTTTCGCTGGAAGCGCGCGCGCTTGTGGCTCAGCAGCACGTTGCGAAAATCCTCGTTATCGCTCTGGTAGACCTGCGCATAAATCATTACGAAGATGTCCGTGGCCGGCGGGAATGGACGCACCGAGCGGCCGTCCTGCACCGGATTCGCGTATGGAGCGCTGGCGATGATGCCGGCCTTCGTGCGCACGAGCATGCACGTCAGCGGCGGTGCGGGATGTTGAACGCCGGTCACGCGCAATGCGGCGCCGAACCGGCCTTGCGCCGTGCTCCAACCCTGATTGTGTCCTACGCGAAACTCGTACGTGAAGAAGCCGAACAATTCGGGCGCATCCTCCGGGAAACCGGACGGAAGCGGCAGCATGAAATGCAGCGGTGAGTCGGAGGGGACTAGCGGCTGCATCGCTGTGAAGCCGGCGCGGTCGTCCGATTGCCCCGGCACAATCGTGCGGATCTGCTCTGGATCGATGGGCAGCGGAGGCTCAGCGGCTTCGTCGGGATCGTGCAACGTATCGACGAGCAGCGGGTCGGGGGAGTATCCGAGGATGCGACCGAAGTAGACGTCGCGCGGGTTGTCGGGTGGGCGGTCGAGCTCGAGCCAGAGAACTCGCCGTCGCTGCTTGGTGCTCGAATAATCGCCCGAGCGCGCGTACGGGGTCAACGCAATTCCTGCAGAGGCGAGGCGCGGCACCTGTGACGGCGGCGTGGCCATCGGCAGGTGGACGCTGACGGTGAGCGCCGGGTCCGACTGCGCGGGCGGCGCTTCGAAGCTCGGGGTGAGCGTGTAGTCGAGATCCAGCTCCGCGGGAAACTGGCCGGACTCCGGTTTCGGATCGACGACGTCGAAGAAGATGAGATCCGTGCCGCTGCGGTCGGGATGCACGAGCGCGGCGGCGTCGACGGTGGAACGCGGCTCGCTCCGGCCGACCTCGCCGGCGCCTTGCCTCACCACGGAGACGCCAGTCGGCGCGAGGCCGTCCCAGGTCCAGTCGCGATCGATCGTGACGCGCAGCGCGACGATCCAATGCCGTGCGAGATCGGCATTCGAGGCGAAGGTGATGCTGGAGTTGTCAGGCGCCAGGATGTGTCGCAGGCCGGAGGCCGCGCCGAAGACGAGTCGGCGCCCGGACTGCGCATGCAACGTCAATCCCTGCACCGCGAGATCCAACTCTTCGGCCAGCCGTCCGATCGGGTTCGCGGGCGCTTCCACGCCGAGACCGGCGGCGCGCTGCGCGAACGCCACCGAGGCGTCGAGGAGACCCGTGGGTTGGAGGAAGATCGCGCGCAACAGTTCGCTCGGCGTCGTGGGGAGGAACAGATCGCGCTCGTCGGACGAGCGGTGCCGCAGGTTGACACCGATCGACGGCCCGACGCGCACGTCATCGGCGCCGAAGTAATCGAGGTGCGGATCATCCTTGCCGACCGCGAAGAGGACGAGACGAACGTCGCGCCCGGTGGGCACGGCAACCGGACCGGAGGCAGCCGGCGGCGTCAGCGTGTCGACGTCGTGCACGTCGGTCCAGTCGAGGTGGAGCGTGAGCGGCTGGGTTGGATCCGCAGGAAATGGGCGCGTGGTGGTGAAGACCGTGTGATATCCGGCCTCCGTTCCTCCGCCGGGTTGCGTATCGAAACCGCACGCACGCACCTGTACAGAGATCGTGAGCTCGCTGACGTAGGGGTCCGGTAGCGCGACTTCGCGCTTTTCCGCCTGCGCGCTCGGAAGGTCGGCGATTAGATCCGCCGTCGCGTTGGGAGCGCCGGTGTAGCCGTACTCCGGATGACCGAGGAGCGGCCGGCCGACGCGAATCTGCGCCGGTGGCTGGGTCGGATCGGGGAGGTTCGGCAGATCGTCGAGCACACGGACGGTGCGCGGCCGGATCCAGCGCCGGAACGGAAGAATGAAGATGGGATGCGGGCCGGGGTTCTGCGCGTCGTCGGTCGACTCGGGCCCGCCGCTGGTGTGATCCATGAGGCGGACGCGGAACTGATAGGTCGTGCCGTAGCGCAGTTGAACGACGGAATCGACGCCGCTGACCGGGTACGGACCGGCGAAGCCGGGATCGCCGATGAGTCGGCGCGTCAACGTGTCGACCGCCACCAGCGATGGACCGGTCCAGTTCGTGTAATAACTCGGTAGCCAATAGTCGCCGGTCTTTTCGCCGTCAGGCTGTGTAGGGATGGTCTCGATCGCAAGTTCGCCGTTGAAGTTGCCGACCGTGACCGCGCCGACCTTCACTGTCCCCTTGGCGAGGCACAGCGACGACCAGGCGGCGGCACCCTTCTCGCGGGCGTCGATGCGGTAGCCGAAGACGCCCATCGGCGCGTCGAGCGTCGCCGCTGCGGGATCGATCTGGCGGTTGAGCCAGATCGGCACCTGCTCGTCATCCCATCCGAGGCGCACGCCGACATCTTTGGCCGGGCGGGTTCCGTCATCGATCTCGTTCAATGGATCGAGAAAGTGAGGCTGCGTAGCGTGAACCGCTTTCGCGAATCCGTCGTCGTAGTCCTCGACTTCCCGAAAGAGATCGTCGTACGGACCGGGAGGAGGGACGCTGGCAACCGGAAAGAGAACGGGGGTAAACAGCGTACGAGGCGCGGGGAGTGCCGGAACACGTGTCGCGTAGCTCTTGAGCGCGTCGGGCGTGGTGGTGAGGGCGAACGCGTCGCTCGCCGGCGCAAGGGTGACGTACACCCAGCCACCCTCCTTGAAGAAGTCCGTCGGAACGTGAATGTCGAGCAGACGGATGATTCCGAGCGCTTCGGCAAGCCGCGGCTGGCGCATGGCAATGGCGATGACTTTGCCCCATGGGAACTTCGGCGCTTCGGGAGGCTTGATCTTCTTGTACGGCGGCTTGTTCGTGCTCGATCGAAGCATGCAGGAGTAGCTGTCGTCGGAGACGGTGTATGGGCTGCGCGCGACAGAGAATCCAACGGTATCGCGATAGGTGGGTGGGAGGTATTTCTTGATGCGCGTCCCCGCCGGGCGCGGATTCGCGGCCGGAGGCGCGGGATCGATCGGAAACACGGTGGCGAGCTGGTTGAAGAGGTTCTGCGCCTGGGAAGGATGCGGCGATGCGATCGTCACGTCGGTTGCTGGTGTCCCGAAGGCCGGGATCTGATCGAGTCCGGCCACCAGGCGCACGTTGAAAACGAAATTCGCCGTGGCGAACGACGGCCCAGTCGGCGCGACGAGCGGGTCGAGCGGACTGCCGCGGGGAATGGCTAGGAGCCGCACGTGCAATTTCGCGCCGTCCCAATGCTGGAGGTAAGGGAGAAGATTCAGCCGCGTTGGTGATGCCATGTCGTGTTTCTCTTATAGTACGTCCGGTAGCGCGCACGGGCCGCCGTTCAGATTCTGGTCCGCTTCGGTCTGCACTTCGATGTCGATGTCGATGATCCAGCAGATGGTCACTTCTATCGCGAACGTCAGTTGCGCTGCGCCGAAGATCGTCGTGGCAGCGCAGGTGGGGCTGGGTGTCACACTGAGGACCGCCATCTTGGCCTCGACGCTGACGTCGACGCTGACCACTTCGAGATCGATGCTTCCCTTGATGAGGAGTCCGACACCGAAGCCGAGCACCGTATCGCCCGCGATGAGGAACATCGTCTCGAGGAAATATGCCTTGCAGCCGAAGCCGGCGATGCTGAAAGACACTCCCACTCCGGCTCCCACCGTGAGGGTGAAGGTGTTCCCGGAATCGGTGCTCATCTTGATTCCGATCTTGATCATCCCGACGCCTTTGAGCGGGTCGAACGGGGTGGGGATTAGGATCGTGGCACCGAGCTCGAACTCGGCTTCAGCGAGCGGTGTGTCAATGACCAGCGACACGACGACGTCGGTGTCGTCGAACTCAGGGCCGCCTGGCGGAAGGAGCTTGTTCAGCTCTTCGTCCATGGGTATCTTCAGCCCCGCCTTGAACTCGAGCTTGTTCGTCATCGACACGTTCATCGGCGACGGAAATCCGAGCTGCTGCAGGAACTCCATGATGTCCTGGACGACACCCAGCGCTCCGCCGAACGTAAGCTGGGGATTCTTGAGCGCGGTGGCTGTGTTCGCGGCAGCATCCACTGTCGCTGTCACGCGGATCACTTCGCCCATGAGGGTGGAGCTGGTGGCGATGTTCACGTCATTGAGCCGGAAGCTCCAGGGAACCGCCGCGGCGGTATCGATAACCAACTCGGCGACCGAGCCGCCATAGTCCGCGTAGCTGCGTACGCCGCCCGCTTCGGCGATGGTGCGCTGCCCGACGGTCACCGGGAAAGTGGGCGACGGCAGTTGCAGTCTGTAGTTGCCGCCGGAGATCACGATGGCGTAGTTCGCGTCGGGGAAGGGCACCGCAGCATCAGTGCGCGGGAAGAACCCAACAGAATTCGCCAGCGAATACGGATCCGCGAGAATCGGCGGACGCGTGCTGGTAATGCGATCGGCGTTGGTTTCGATCTTCGGACGTGGGAAAAAGACGCGCTGGGTTCCTGTCGCGTGGATGATGCCGTAGTCGGACGCCGGCGTACCGGGAGTGCTGAGGTCCGTGGGATCTGCAAACCGGTAGGGAGACGTGAGCGGCGGCGCAGCCGGGGCGGCCCCGGCGCGAACCAGTGGAACGCCGAGGTCCTTGTCGACGACTTCGGGGGCCGTACCCGTTCCGGTCTGTCGCAGGAATGACCATTGTCCGCCTTGCGGAAATTGTGGGCTGCCCCATGCGGTCATCACGAATTCGGAACCGCCCATCCCGGCGGTCACGCCGACACCGACTCGCCCGAGCTTCATCAATTGCCCGGATGCGCCGACGTTGAGCATGCAATCGATGATGCCGCCCAGCGGGCCGGCTCTGTGAATCAGGTCTTCGTATTGCGCCGGCGTGAGGCTGCCGGAGGAGGCAGGCGTGAGCTGCACATATCCGATCTGATCACGCGCCGGAACGCCGGTCGGCCCGGCACCTCTCGTCGCGTTTTCAATCTGGAGATCGCCGTCAAAAAGGACGCCGGCGACTTGCACACCGCCGAGGAGATCGACGAATTGGCCGGTGTCGCGGATGTTCGTGACGTTCACGATCTTCCGCACCACGCCCGGATGGGTGGTCAAGCCGACGCCCGGGTAGAGGTATTCACCCGCGGTCGCCGCCTGCCATCCGCTGTCCTTCCGCACCACCACACCGCTGTTCTTGCGCTGGATCGTGATCGTCCGGACGACGCGCACGCCGTACGGATAAAGGACGCTGCGCACCTGGATGACCTCGAGCGAGGTGCGTCCGATGAGCACGTCGAAGCGCACCTGGCTGACGGCGACCGGATCGTCCGTATCGTTGCGCCAGTCGCTGAAGAGACTCTCGCCGTATCCGGAAAGGTCGATGCGCGTTACCGGAACCTGCGGCCGCTGCTCGCCCGGGCCGAGATAGGCGTTGAAAATCGTGTCGACCGAGTCGTCCAGCACGCTCTTGTTCGCCGGCACGCCGGAGAAGAGTCCATTGCGAAGCTGGATGGCGGACCCCTCGAGGCTCGGCGAATCGGGCGCGGCCGGGTCGACGGCGCGAACGCTGATCTGGTAGCCACCCTTGACCGCCTCGGAGGTGAACTGGGGCCGGTTGTAGTCGACCGTGGCACCGCGCGCGGCGACATCGCCGGGCTTGGCCAGCGTCGATATGGCGAAGATGCCGAACGGCAATGTGAAGAAGGCAGACGCCGGCTGCGGAGTGGCGCTGGTGGTGAAGTTGTCCACGAGGAAATCGAGTGCCGGCGCCGGAGCCACGCGCACCAGTTGGACGGATCGCACGCTGATGGCCGTGACGGAGCCGCTGTCGGCGAACGTGAGCGGCGTCGGAAACGGAGGCGACGGAGGTGGCAACTGCGTTTCGGTGAACACCGGCTCCCACTGCACGGCCGGAACGGTGAGCACGTAGACCGACTGGCTCGGACTGACCAGATACATCGAATCGACGGCGAGCGGCGCCGGCGCTGTTGGGGTGCTTTGCCACCCCACGCCGAACTGGTCGACGTTTGTGGAGAGGTCGAGAAGGATGAGCACGTGCTGCGAAATGGCAGCAAGAGAGGCGAAGTCTCTGTCCCTCGTTCCGACGAACGACGTCGGCGCCGCGGCGGTGGCGGTCATCTGACTCCCCGGCAGCGTGTACGTGAGAACGGGCTGCTTCGCAGGCCTCCAGACAATAAGCGCGTTCAAGGCTCCGCTCGTCCCCATGTCTCGAAGTCTCGCGAAGGGAACGTCGATGTTCGCCGCGTAAGGATCCGGCAGGATGGGAAGCAGAAACTGCAGGCCGAATGTGATCACCAATGCGCCAACCGGTGACTGCGCGCCGTCGTACTCCGCGACGAGCACCAGCCCGGCGGCGGGCGTGGTGCGGAAGACGGAGTTGGCGATGGCAAACGCGAGCGCGCGGGTGGGAGGCGGAAGTGGGTCGAGGAGCGCTTCGATGATGATTCCCGTCAGAAACGGCGACTCGACAAACAAAATGAGAGCGTTTTTCGACTGAACAAATACCCGGGCGCCGGCCACCGTCACCGGCCGGTCGAAGTTCCCCTTGATTGACCCGACTACCAAGAGCAGTTCGGCGCCGGTTGCTCCGGAGAAGAAGCGCAGAGGAAACTGCGCCGACCATCGGAGGTCGATCTGCGACGAAGGAGGTTCGCCGGGTTGCTTGCTCCAGAGGGGAATGGTCTCGTGCGCGCCGAGACTGCGCGCGGTTAGCGCGATCAGCGTAATCAGTCCTGTGTCGACGATGAGCGTGACCGGTCCCGCCGGTGCGGGCCTCGGCTGCCCTTTCCAGGTGAGCGCGAGACCGTCGGCGAGAATCAGCGCGAGCCCGCCCGCGCCCGCCGCGTTCCCGAGCGATGAAGGTGAGACGACCGCCACGGGCAAAGTCCACGCTGTGCTGCTGAGATCAGCCCTGCCGGCAGGGCGAAACTCGTCGGATCGGACATCGGCGACGGTGAAAGACGTGTCGTCGGTTTTCGCAGGGACGAAGATCCGGCCTGCGTCTGCCACGTAGACGGGCGGATCGGTCGTCGGCTCGAGCTTCACCGTCGATCCGTACACCTTCACGCGCGCCTTGCCGACGGACGTGACCTTTGCTCCGGCTGCGGAGAAGACGAACGTGACGCTCTTCGGAACGTCGGCTGCGGCAAGACGCGCATCCTCCCCCGGACCCGTTCCCCCAGGGACGGTGCCGGGATCGAGCTTGAGCGCCAGCGTGCAGGTGACCGCGGCGGGAACGACGATCTCGTTGCCGGACGCGGTCAGCGATTGGCTGAACGTCAGCGTTCCGCCTTTGATCCGCAAACCGGTATAGGAGCCCGGCGGAGCACCCGGTGCGATCTGCTGCGACGCGATCCACACGCTGCCGGCGGGAAGCGCGAAGTGGTCGCCGCTGATCGTCAGGACGGGGAGCGGAAGAGTGAGGAACGGCGCCGCGCCGGGACTGCGAACCAGTCGAGTCTGCACGACGATTTGAAAGAGATCGATCCAGACAGGGCGGCCTACCACATCGGCGAACGGGCCGATCGTCGAGTCGATCGCTCGTCCTGCGGCCCAATCGGGCGTGATGTTCGGGACGCCGGTGACGGCGAGCGGGACTTCGCGTCGCGCCACCAGAAACTCGGGAGTCGCCGCTGGTTGCGCGATCACGGAGTCGACCGCCGACTCGATACTAGAGCGGTGTTCCGCGCTGATCGTGCGCGGATCGACGGCCGGCTGGACCGACGTCACGCGCGCGACGGACTCCGGCTGAGCCGCCGCAACGGCGCGCGCCATCGCAATTCGGGCCTCCTCCAATTGCTTGGGCGATGCACCCGGCAACGGGCGGAGGTCCCCGGTGAGAGTAGTCAGCCGGTCAAGAAGTGCGGTTTTTTCCGCGGGCATGAGACACCTCCAGTCTTCTTGGAGTATGGATGGAACTTTTGACTGCACCTACCTCTGGCCGTGTTCGACGCGCGATCGAAAGTGCCTTGGCAGCGCGCTGAAAAAATCGAGTGCTCCGTTGTCGTGCAACCGACACGCTGCCATCGGCGCGCAGCAGCGAGTCGAGGTCCTTCGCCCCGTTTCCGGCCGGATCGATGACGAACCGGATGACGCAGCAGATGGCCGAGGCAGTCCAGACCGCGCTTGGCTTTGAGGATTGCAGCCTGCCCTTGATAACGAATCGTCCAGTAATCACCCTGTCGCATACCGAAAGACTGGAATTTCTCATCGGTAGATTCCTCGCTTCCATTTTTTCTTCGGCATTGGATTGTTGACTGCAATCCAGTTCCGGACGGAACCGAAGAGCACCCTCACTGTGAGACTTGTTCCAACAAGCGATCTCACTTCGGCTGACTCAGAGTTCCAAGTGGAATCTGGCGATCGCGCTAAGCGGCGGTTCCAGCGAAGGTCCAGCGCCCTCGGGCTTTTTTAGCTCGGCCGAAGATGCGTTGAAACGTCGGGTGACGTAATCAAAAATTGGTTACATGATCCGCATCATCTTGTCAAGGTCTTTTTTTTATTTTTACCTAGCGACTTGTGATTCGTCCTCGGAAGGCGAAGGAGAACGCAGCGGGAGAGCAAGAGAATCGAGGAGAATTCTTTCAGTTTTTCAGTCCGTTGCGCGCGTGCGAGCTATCACTGGATCATGAATTCGAAGACAGCAAAAGAGAATGGATCAGGCGGACCGTGCTCACAATCGGCGAGTAGTATCGCGCAGCGATCCCGGCTTAGGCGAACCCTCCTCTTTGCCGGCCAGTTTGAAGGAACAACCGTCCCAGAGCTACTGGAGGGCAATATCTCCGAGGGCTTCTCTATCGGCTTTCATCGCTATGACGTTGATCGTAAGAAACGACTGCGCGACTTCATTCTCAAGGTTGCGCCCGGCAATTATAGACTGACCGCAGGGAACGTGAGATTTATCCGCAACGCTGGCGCCGCGCCATCCGACTGAGACTGCGAATCGAGGCTTCTTGTTCGATAAACGCGGTCAGCTTTTCATCGGCACGCACAATAAAGCGCCGATAGTTATCGCGACGGGCGTCTGCAATCCAGATCGTTCGCCCGCAAGAATCCACCGTTGAAACGCAGCCCCAACTCCAACCGGCTTTGCTGGGATTGTCAGCGATGATTTCCCAATACTTCATCTTATGTCGAGCGGGTTCCTCTTAGCAGAACAGCTGGAAGGCGGTAAAGGCAAAACAAGGGGCCTAACGAGGGGGTTTCACCGGAACGCTTTTGACTGGCAAAACCTCTGCGCAATCGGAGCCCGACACCATCTCGGCTGTCGCAGGCTGCGCCCTCGGCACCACACTGAGGAATGTTAACGGACCCTTCGTCGCGCAGCGGCTCGCGCGCGTCAACGTAGCCTTCGATGACAAAGTCGGAGTTGGCGCTCTTAGACCCGGTAGAATCGGGCTTGACGCCCACTCACGAAGGCACAAAGTCGACGTGACGCAATTGCAATTCTCCCTAAACCTTGTGGCGTCAAAAAAGCAAATCATCAAATTCAATTCAATTCGATGAACATCGAGGCGGTACAGAAAAAATATGAGGAGCAATTGATGCGTTTGCCCAATGTGACAGGCGTTGGCATCGGCCAGAAAGCGGGGAAAAAAGTGCTCAAAGTCTTTGTCACTCGCAAGGTCCCAGCGTCCTCATTGCAACCGCAGGAAATCGTGCCGGAAACCCTTGAAGGCTGTGAAACCGATGTTGAAGAAATCGGCGTCATCACGGCGCAAGACCAGTAAACAACAACAACAACAAAACATCGAAAGAAACCAATGAAAATAGAAAACAAGATGATGTTGACCGCCGGAGCTGCGGAGAACGTCCAAAAAGTCCGCGCGACAGCCGAGGAGAAATTCTTGAACTCTGAAAAGCCACACCCAAACGTCGTAGGCATCGGCACGGGAGTGAAATGGAAGGACGGAAAGCCCACTGGCGAACCGGCTCTTCTGGTTCTGGTAACTCATAAAGTGGGCAAGGAGACGCTGAGTAAAGGAGAATTGATACCAGCTAAAGTGGGGACTATGCAGACAGACGTTCTTGCGATCGGCTATCCCATCGCCGGCAACGATGCGGCGATCGATGCAGGAGCCGAAACTCTCGCGAAGCGGCTTCGTCCCGCCAGAGGCGGATACAGCGTCGGCCACAAGAATATTACGGCGGGAACGATCGCCACATGCGTGTACGACATCCTTCCGGGAGGCGGCACCAACCCGCCCGTGCATGGTGTGGGCATTCCGCCCAAGTATTACATTCTCAGCAACAACCACGTTCTGGCGAACGTGAACGCTGGCCTTGTGGGTGACGCCATCCTTCAGCCCGGGCCATACGACGGCGGCACGGATCCAGCCGATCGGATTGCCACGCTTACCCGGTTCGTCCCCATCGATTTCGCCCCCACCGCGAGCAACCTCGTCGATGCGGCCATCGCCGAAGGCCAATTCCACGATCTGGACCGGGAGATTTATTGGACTTCCGCCGTGCGAGGCTGGCGGCGAAAGGCGCTCGTTCCGGTCGGCTTGGTGGTGAAAAAAACCGGGCGCACGACCAACTTCACGACGGGCCGGATCACGGCGATCAACGCGACAGTCAACGTCAGTTATGGCAGCGGCAGGGTGGGAAGATTTGTTGATCAGATTGTGACGACGAATATGTCGGCCGGCGGCGATTCCGGCTCGCTGGTGCTGACGCTGGACAACGTCGCAGTAGGATTGCTCTACGCTGGTTCGGCGGTGGCGATGATTGCCAACCAGATTGAAAACGTGCGGGCATTGCTGCGCGTCGAAGTCGCCGAGCAGATACTTTAAGCGATGGTCATCGGTCATCCGCGCGGTCAAAGGCGCGCGAAATGAACTTGTCAATCTTCAAGAACTTTCTGAGGAGGACTTGAAGAAACTGGAACAACAATTCCAGCGGATTCGCGAAAAAGCACAACACAACGGAAACCAGGGCGCCCACTCTTGGCCGCACTCTACCTACTGAGCCAACCGTCCACGCGGTCACGATGACGCGGTTTGATTTCAATTCCTGTCATCGCGCGTGGTTCCCTCGAACGGAGCCACTGCCTGGCTGGTGAACGAAAAAATCAACAGCAATTCGATCTGGGGAAGTCGCATTATAACCATCGGTTTCTAAGCAAGAACAACTGCTGGCCGCCAGGCCATCGAGCGAAAGTTGAAGGGATCGTCGCATGCGACGACCCCTTCTTTTTCTACGGCTGGCTGGATTTGGCGCCCCTTAGGAACCAGTCGACAAATTTCGGCAATCCAGCGCTGAGGGGCGTACGTCAGGCTGCAGTAAGAGACGTAGCCGCTCGTAGATCTCTGGGAGCGAATGTCAGGCCGGGAGTGACTTCCCCGTCCCGACCTTTGCGCTGCCAAGAAATGTCGCATTCTCATCAACCATCAGCCGGGGCGCTTCGATGTCACCACGCAGTGTGCAACCCGCCTCGAGCTCGCAGCGTTCAGTCACGAAAATATTGCCCTCCACCGCCCCTCGCACCTTCACCGATTTCGTCCTGATCTCACCGCGTATGCGCGCGTGCTCCCCGAGCGTGAGCGTTCCGGTGGAACCGATTGTGCCCTCCACCTCGCCGTCGATGAGCAGCTCGTTCAGGAATTTGACCGAGCCTTTGATCGAAACTCCTCGGGAGAGAAGAGCGCCGGATTGCGTTGGCATGAACGTGCGGTTGGATGGACCTGGGACGACAGATGGTCTGGCCGATTCGTTTGCGGGGGCCGCGGGTTCGGTCTTTCGAGTGAACATGTGCATTCCGTGATTCCTCCAGGTTTGGCCGCGTGGAAAGCTTATCTCTTTCCGTGCGCAACGACAGGAGAAAACGAGGGGCTATTGCGAGCTTGCAAGACGCACCCCCAATTCAGAATTTCGAAGAAGGGAAAAACCGGCGTCGCGAGGGAGAATGGAAGCGTCTGCAAAGGCGTCAATTTAACGGTTTCAAGCAGGACGACCAGCGCCCATTTGGTCTCCGACACAGCAGCAATGTGACTAGTCCTAGCCTAGCTGTCTATACGTTTTTACACGAATGTTGACGCGCACGAGCTGAACGCGAAGCAGGGCGCAGCGACGTAAAACCAACATTAGCGCCAAAAGGCGCTAAAGTTGAAGGCGGCGGAAAAGCCGCAGAGCCAGCCGCGAAAGTGACGGGCGCAATTTACTTAAACGGGGCTCAAAGGCGGTGAAGTTCCCGCTAGTGGCAGCAAGTTGCGGTATACTAACTAAGATCGACATCGTAAACATAACGCCGGGGAGCCGTCGGCTGCATCGCCTGGTTAGGAATTTGCTGGCATCTTGAACCTCGTTGCAGATACATCGTGATTTTTTCTTGCATATTTCGCGCCGGCCGGTTACGATCCGTGAAACACCGGTGAGGGATAATCCATCCCGTTTCGCCACCGGGGGGGCCAGGCGGCGAGCCCGGCAAAACAGCAACCACCAACCAGGAAGTACCTCAGATGAATCCTGCAAAGAAATTACAAATCGTCGCGCTCTTCGCGCTTTCGCTCGGCATCACAAGCCTGTGCTCCGCCCAAAGCGATGCGCCTTATACCGAAGGGCCCGTATGGCTTGTCACGATGATCAGAACAAAACCCGGCATGGGTGACGACTATCTCAAGAGCTTGGCGCAAACGACGAAACTCACCAACGACGAAGCAAAGAAGCAAGGCATCATTATGGATTACAAAATCCTCCTCGGTGACGCCTCCGACCCTCACGACTACAACATTCTTATCATGCAAGAGGTGAAAAACTTCGCCGCTTACGATGGGATTCGCGAAAAGATCGACCCGATCGCCAAAAAGTTGATCGGAAACCAGGATCAGCAACGCCAGCTCGCGATTAAGCGCATTGAAGTTCGCGAAGTCCTAGGCACCAAGAGGATGCGCGAAATCACGCTCAAATAGTCGCGACGAACAATCCGTTGGCCTCACGCTCAGCGTGCTGAATGTGAACGGCGACATACGCAGTGACGCCGAGCGCGCTGCCATTCGGTCGGCTTTGTTACGGCGAGCCAGACGCAATCACAAATGCAATCAGCTAGGCGAAGTTCTACAGCCGTTCACATAATGCTGTGATTCGCGTCTACGATGAAGCTGGCAACGTGGTGGAAACGCACGAGCACGCGGGCCATTTCAAAGAGCCGTAAAGGTTCAATTTTTTCGTCGCGCGGGGCGTCTCCGCTAGTCTTTAGCGAACACTTCTCCTACGCGATTGAGATCAATCGCCGCTACTTCGCTTCTTCGGCGCGCTCGATGCGAGTTTTTGGAAGCGCGGGTCATTCCGAAGCGGATCGAACATCGGATCGAGCCGGAGCAGCGCAGGAGTGAGCGGCACGCGCCCAGCCAGTGCGCCCTCATACGGAACCGACAAAAGTTTGTGTAAAGCGGCGATGGCGCGGTCGGGCTCTCCTACCTGCGCTGCCACCCGCGCGAGGAACTCGATCGGACTGGGACCATCTACCGCGTCTTTCTCCATCGGGATCACGGCCATCGCCCGCTCGATCAGTTTGAATGCGGCGGCTTTGTCACCGAGGCCCATATTGGTCAGCGCGAGATCTCCAATGAGGAGATAATTTTCCGGCTGTTTTTTGAGGAAAGATTCCAGTTCGGTGCGCGCCTGCCGCCAGGTTTCCTGGGCGGCGGCATGATCGCCGCCGACTTCTTGCGCCCAGCCTAACCAAAAGCGCAGTTCGCCATTGTTATAACCCAACGCTGGATCAGGCTTGGCTAGTATTTCCTTTAGCCGAGGGATGATTTGTGCAGGGCGGCGCTCCAGGATCGCTTGGTAAACTTGTGTTTCTAAGGCGGCGGGGTCGTCGGCGGGCGGATGCAGCGGGGTGAGAAGCGCCGAAGCACCCGGCAGGTCGCCCTCCGCTTGTGCGATAGCCGCCTGTTGCACGAGCGTATCAACGTCGTCCGGCGTAATATCGAGCACCTGATCAAGCTTTCGCAGCGCTTCGGGGAAACGACGAAGGTCGACATAGGAAAGCGCGTGCTGGGTAAGCAGGTTAACGTTGCGCGGGTCGAGCCGCTCGGCTTCGTTGAAGTACGACTCACTCCGCTCCCACTGACCTCGCCTGCGTGCGACATAGGCGAGCGACTCAGGAATCCGACTGCTATTCGGCAGGAACTGACGTGCTTGCTCAAAGTAATGCACTGCGGTGTCGTAATCCTTTAAGCAGGCATAGTAATAGTAGCCCTTGGCCATCAGGGCCTCGCCAAGATTGGGCTGAAGAGTGAGGGCGGTTTCCGCCGCCTGCCGTACTTCTTCACGGAGGGCGACTGTTGGTTGAAGAGCCGTTGTGATGTAGCCGAGCGCATCAACGTATGACAGTAGCGCCCAACTAAGGGCGAACTTCGGGTCCAACCGCACCGCTTCTGTGAGATGTTTCTGTGCGCCAAGGGAGTTGGCGGGTGAGTTGCCAGGCTTCAATGCATAAGCCAGGCCGCGCAGGTAGGCATCGTAAGCCTCAAGATTATCTGTCGGTTTAGCGGCGATGACTTGCTCTTCCCGACCGGTGAGTTTCGCTCGCAACTGCTCGGCGATGGCTTTGGCCACCTCACTCTCGACCGAGAAGATGTCGGTTAGTTTGTGATCGAATGTATCGGCCCACAGATGGGATTCATTGGCTGCTTTGATTAGCCGCACGTTCACGCGCACGGCGTCGCCGCTCTTTTGCACGCTTCCTTCCAGGATGTGGGCGACGCCAAGTTGCCTAGCGATCTCCGGCAGATTTTCCGGCGCGCTTTTGTAATGCTGCGTGGATGTACGCGAGATGACCTTCAGATCGGCGATCTTGGATAAGCGCGTCAGAATCTCGTCCTGAATGCCGTCGGCGAAATACGCATTGGCTTTATCTTCGCTCCGGTTTTCGAAGGGAAGAACGGCGATACTCTTTTCGGGAATAGGAAGTCCTACGTCGGCGGCTTTCCCCGCAGAGGAGCGTGCAACCGCCGGTGAGCCTCCTCGGTAAAAGACTGAAAAGCTGATCGCCAAAGCCACAGCTGAAACGAGCAAAACAGCGGTAAGCACGTACTTGGGCCAACGGGGCGTAATGACCGGACGCACGCTAACACCGGACGTCAGCTTCCATCTTCTTCCTCGCTTGAATTTGTCCGGAAGATGTGGGTTGCCGAGATTGTCTTTGTAGAGATTAACTAGGTGCACTCTCAGCCCGTGCTTTACCTCACACTCGCCGAGATCGTGCAAATACGGCTGCCAGTGCCGGTATTGGGTCAAATCTTCCGCTATATGCCCGGACAAAAGAATATGCCCGGCATCGCCGCAATCCATGACGCGTTGCGCCACGTTGATTCCTGATCCCGCAATGTTCGTCTTGTCATTAACATCGGTGACTTGGTTCACTGGGCCGCTGTGCACTCCCATCCGCAGCTGGATATGCGGATGCTCTTGCAATGTTCTGCTGATCTCGAGCGCACATCGCACCGGCTCTTCCGGACTGTGAAAGAAAAGGAGCGCCATCCCGTCTCCGGTCGACACCCGAATCAGTTTACCTTTTGTTTCGGCGGCCCGAAAACATTCGCTGCTTCGCACGATTTGGTTGAGATCTTGCAGTAACTCAATCTGCTCATTGACCAGCAGTTTCGAGTAACCGACAACGTCGATTAACAAGAGGTGTGCGATCTCGAGCGGGAGATCGGGCTCTAGCTCGGGGGATATGTCTTGCGTAGCAAACACCCTCCTCTGCGGCTCTCCACTATCGCAATTTCGCAGTCTGTGGTCGAGGGCAATAACTTGCGCCAATGCTTCAGAAAGAACAAATAGAGATTGGAGCGGACTTTAGATTCTCGGTCTGCCTCGCTGTGTCCATCCTGTTTTCACATGCGTGTAGCACAAGCACCGTTGGCCATGACCCCGGCAAGGGGGGCGGGGGGGTGTCCCCCCGGTAATGGGAATAGGCGGCGGCCAGACACCCTCCTCAAGGTAGCGTCGCGCGCGTGAAACAGCGCGCCAGAAAGCTCTGCGCGCAATCGCGGCGGCTGGCGACAAACCAAACGCAGTCGAGCACGCGGCAAGCTATGCGCAATTTAATGCGGGCTCCGAACCGGCTGTCATCTCAATACTCGACGAAAGCGGCCTGATCGTCGACACGAGGAACTACACGTCAGCGGAAGGGCGAGGCGCCAACACGCTGGGTCGATTATGAACGCGGCGGGCCGACGCAGGGCGCCTTCGTTGTGATTCGATGGCGTGCCGCCGCCCCCACTACCGGCCACAGCGATTGGCTGCCGCGTATGAATCAACGCCCTTCGCCGCGCCACCGTCTTGTCCAACGTTGGACGACTCGCCAACTGAGCCGCCAGTTGTGCAACGTTGCACATTATTTGTCCCACTGTGGGACGATTCGGGCGCTCGCTCGTCGGGACCTGGCATCGCCATCAACGCCTGCCTCCGCTTCTCGATAAGCTTCGCCCGCGTCGCCTCGTCCATCACGAGTATCTTGTCGCCCGTCGAGACGTTGACCGGCGCTTGCCCAAGCGTTTTGAAGGTGGCCCGGCGTGTACGGCCCTTGAGCATCTCGATCTGCAATCGGGTGTCGAATTTCCTGACGTGGCCGACGACGATGCCCTGCCAGTAGATCGGTTCAATGTCGCCCTCCAGGCATCGCTGGAAAGCACGGGTGTGCAGGAGGTCGATGGCGTGTTCCTTCGCGGCGTCCGCCACAGCTGCGAAGTCGGGGTCATTCTTGATGTGGTAGTCCGCCGTTTTTTCGCTGACATGAGCTTGTCGGCACGCCATCGCTTTTGAGCCAGACATAGCGTAAACGCACAGCCAACGGGCGCGCCAGGAGATCGCAACGCGCACGCGCACGCGCGAATCCCTCATCAGTATCTTGCCCGCACGGGTCGCGCGCGAAACGGGGCATCGCCGCTAATGGACTAACCCAAGGAACGCCTTCGCGCTGGATAAGCCGACAAAATTGTCGACATAATCACATGTTAGACCTTTGACGCGCATGGATGCCGGGATCACCCCAGAACAATTCGAGCTACTACTCCCACCGGTTGCATAATCATCGCAGTCTCAGTCCGCGGGCTCCCATTATCGTTAACACTGCCGCCAATGCATCCTAAGCTTCTTCAATTCAATCCTCGAGAGCTCGGGCTCCTACCACGATCATCTCGTATGGAAGTTTGCGGACCACTGTCCCAGAACCTCCGGCCTCCATGAATGCCGAAATTGCATTTAGGTCCAGGCGAGGAAGCGCCAGGAACTCAAGCGTCGCGCCTTCAGGTGCGTTGGCAAGTTCACTAGCGGGCTGAGTTCCGGCGGTAAAAATCAGCCGGACTTTATCGACAAGGACCTCGTCTCCAGCATTGTTCATCACGTTCGCGAGCACGACTTGGCCATCGACTGCGCCAGCGTCGTTTTTGTCCAGGGAGTCGGGCTTGCCCGCGAGTTGTGCAGTGAACTTCACATAGTTAAATCCAACCTTTTTCGAGGTGATCATGACTGTCTGGCTATCTATCTCCAATGTCGCCGACAGTTTTTCGTAGCGTCCAAATGCTGATTCAGCATCCTTTGGCGCGAATTCGGGAATTTCCTGGAGAGATCCCAAGATCGGCTTTTCCGCGTATTTTGTGATCGGATGGATCTCGAAACAGTGGTCCGGATTAGTATTTCCCGCCGGCGGCACTTCGTCGAATTGGATTTGCGCCTCGCTCGAAGGATGTTCAAACCAAATTCGCCAGGCCCCTGAGATGGGCGTTGCAGCGCCGTTTCCCTCATTCGCGTGGATAGCATTGACCACGCCAGCTTGCATGCTGTCCGCGGCATTCATCACTTCCGAGACCATCGGCAATCCGATTTCCTGTGATCGCCCCGAAGCGTGAAGATCTCCATCCTTTTCAGGCCGATTCGGATGCGGATGGGCATGGTCAACAATAAACGTGGCGTCAATCGTGGCTCGATTCTTGTACTTCTCAATAAAACTGCGTTGCAGGACGAGTGTTTGCGCACTCGCCAATGGGGCGATGAGGAACAATGCCAGAAAGGCAGATGGTCTCTGAATGCAGTGTGATTTCATAATTCACACTAAGACGAGCCCGACGCCCGGCTGCTTTTGTCTGGCCGTTCGTCCGGGGCCCGCCCTGCGGAGCGTATGTTCATAAAGCGATTCAGCAGGTCGAACCAAAATGGCGCTCCTAGTGAGACAGCGATAATCGTGAGGAGCCATCCGGGGATATGCGCGCGGGCGTGCCAGATTCGGTGCCAGTAATTCATCTGGCCCCATTGCTCTATATCGTCCGACCAGCCAGTGAGTTCGCTCAGTTCACCGCGTTCCTTTTCCGTCAGCACATCGTCGTGGTGCGGGGACACTGCTGCTGCCATTTTCGGCGCATTTGCATTCGGGCGGACGACCAGAGGCATCAATGCCTCGGGGCGCTCAGTTTGCGCGCGCGATTTTGCTGACTCGATAACGGCTGCGCGACTCGCCTGATTGGTCCAGAGTATTTTGGAGATCCGTACCGAATCCGCATTCAGCCCGAGCGTAACAATCAGAGCCAGAATCCAGATCCACAGGACTGTGCGTCGCTTGTACCACCCTGATACCCGATCCATGCATTCGTTATACCACGTTTCAATTTTCTGCTGATTTGTGGTTAGACTCTCATTAGAATCCGCGAGTACTGCCGATAGCGAAGTCCGGAGAGGCACATTTTTGATACTCGGGATCCCCTCGCGCAGGGCTTGCGGATCGCTGGTGTCTTTCCCGGTTCCCGTCACGATGTCCATCAACGCCAGAGCAAACTTGGATGCCGACAAATACGAAGGTTTGGCATCCTTCTTGGGCCCGAGCGAAGCGATGAGCGGATGTTCAAACAGCTTCTTCTTTAGATCAGGGTCATCCCCGAGCAGAGAATCGATTCCTTTTTTCAGGAAATCAGCGCGTCGGCGGGTAATTCCCGCGATCGTTTCATTTACCGCCGTGCAGATCAGAGCTAGCAACAAATATACGAAGCTTAGGCCGACGGCTACTTCCAAGATGGGCAGACCAAACATGATGCACCTCCCAGTGGGTAAACGGAGTCCGAGAAATGTGCATAAAGGGAATCCATCTTCTATGCAACCGAAATAGTTACGGAACAGTTCACTGTTCACAGACACTCTCTCCCTTAATCACCCGCGAAATGTGCTTGTCGGCCGTTGCTGACACCGTCAAGGAAGCCCGCTATCAAGCGCAGGAACGGGCGATCGCGCGTAGTGGCCACGGATATTCGCCTCGCGCTTCTCGATTATCAGATTCCTTCGGACGAAGCGATACGGAATGCCTTTGCAACTCCGGAGAGACGACTACCCGGCCAAGCCCGTGTCGACCCGGATTCGACGGTTACTTCAGATTTGCAACGCCGTTGCAATGGCGTTGCAGCTCGGTTGCAATCGCCATTAATCAGGCCAACGGCTGCGAAACTGTCGGTCCGGAATTAAGCTTTTCATTGCGAAATTGTTTTGTGAAATCGGTGTAAGAGATTGCGGGATGAAATTAATGCGCACGAATCAAACAGCGCAAACAATGAAACACCTGAAATTTCATCATAGCGTCTATGTGGTCCTGCTTGACGACGCCGTTGCTAGGCACCCATCGATTTTACACGTCAATCCAAGGCGTGATCCATTAAAGCCGTGTGTGTATGTCGGAATGACTGGATTACCAGTTGATCACCGATTCGAAAATCACAAGAACGGCTACAAATCAGCCTGGGTTGTTAAAAAATACGGCCTTCGATTGATGCCCAAACTCTACGAACACTTAAATCCAATGCCCTTCGAAGCTGCGGCCCAGATGGAGATTGAATTGGCTGAAGATTTGCGAGCCGAAGGGTATACCGTAACTGGAGGAAAATAGCCGCGGGGTTCGATTCCGGCCGCCGGCCTTAAATTCTTTGATAATATGTGTTTGAAGACTGCCCGGAATTAGCCGAGTCAGATAAGAAGTCAGACATCGTTCACAGAAATTTGCCTATGTTTGCCACCCGATTCGCTCGAAATTGGCGCGTTCTGCGCTCAAGGGATGCTAAACTTACGAAATTGTCCCGGCCAAAATGTTCGAATTAGCGGTTTCGTATCGGCGATGCATTCGGGGTAGAAACCGACTTACCGATTTCAGCAAGGATTAAGGCTATGTCCGGGCCGATATGAATGTCGAATTGAAAAGGCGGCGCCATCTGATCCGCTGTTTGTTTTCTGATCCTTATTTCCGCGGGAATCTTGCGCTCTTTGAGGTAATTACTGACCACCTTGCTTAGATCATTTGCGATCCGCTCGTCGAAAGGAATGTCGCGGTCATACACGACCCCGGCACAACCCGCGAAGCATATCCAGAATTTACGTGACACTAGTTTCGTTCAGCGCTTGACCTCGAATGCCGATGTTCACAGATATGGGAATTCCGGACATCCCCATTTGGCGAACTTCGGAGAAATTAATCTCAACGCCGCCGTACTTGATCACACCGCCCCGCTCGATAATAACGTCGAGCAGTGCAAGTAAGACTGGGACTAGACTCAACAGCAAGACACCTATTAGGACTACGTTTTCGGATTTCTCGCCAGGCCATCCCAGCGTTGCTCGTAGGATCGCAACTATGAGCAAAAGTCCGACTAAAACTAGAATCACCGAGATAACGCTGATTCGGGGCTGAAATGGCCAAAACCTGCGATCTGATTCGTTCACGGTGTTACTTCTTCAGATGCCTATCCTATTGCCTCGCCTCGCCCCTGGCACCGGCACGTTGAACCACGAATGCAACTGCCAACGGGGCTGCTTCTCGGGTTCGTCGAGAAAGACACGAATGTTGCGGAAAACACCGTCGAGCTCGCGGCCGCAGCGCATCCCTTTCATTGCGACCAATAGTTCTACGACCGCGGCTGGCTCGGGTTCCTGTTAGCCCTGGAGATCGCGTTCAGCTGCGGTTCCAGCGAAGGTCCAGCGCCCTCGGGCTTCTCAGCTCGGCCGAAGATGCGTTGAAACGTCGGGTGACGTAATCAAGGAAATTTTTGCGCTATCGTGGAAACTTGTCGAGATTTATTTTCACATTGCCGGGGCTCCGCTCGCTCGTTCCTTTTCGGCGCGCGGACGGAATTGTAGCTCAGAACACCGTTGTGTTCTCGTGACCGCAGTTAAACCGTCTCCCGATTGCGCATTTTCGGTGGCAACCGTCGAAAAGTCGAGACTCGCATGAGGTGAAGTCTGGCGCGTCCGTGTGCTAGAATTTGTGCTAGAACGAGAGTGTTTCTACTCACCATTCGCGATCGGAACGGCTTTCGCCCAAAAACGCGTTTTCGCCTCGTAAAACGATCATGGATTTGAAACGGAAAGCGATGATTTGAAATCGATGATTTCGCAATCCTAAATCTGGCGCGTCTGCCAATTTCGCCACCCTGGCTCAAGTCGTTAGTTCACATGGGGAACAGCAGCGTTGTGTTAGGATTTTCACTAGAGCGCAAGCCAAACATCGATCAAGCCCTGCCAGATTTACACTCTCGCGTTTCTGTCAAATATCTTGTTCTACCCGTCTAGCGCTTCGCGCGCACACAGGAAATGTCCGGTCAGGTTAAAGCCGATGATTTTGTCCCATTGCGCAAGCGTCATCTGATCGACCGGCGCGTCCTGCTGAAGGTCCGCGTGATTAATTAGAATGTCGACCGTGCCGTATTGGTCGCGCACGGCTTGGAATATTTTGCCGACATCATCCTCATTCGAAACGTCGGCGCGATACGCGAGCGCAATGTGCCTTGCCACGCAATTCCTTATCCGCATGGCTTCGAGATGCGGCGGGTAGGCCTGAACTCCCATTACGTGAAGTGGCCTGTTTGCGGCAACTGTCCCCGGGAGCTCTTTGTCCCAATGCAGATGGCGGCGGGAACAGCGGGCAAAGAAATCAAAAAAAGACTTGCCTGCGGGATAGTGTTATAGTTAACTATATCACTATATGAGAGGAAATGGTCGATCTGGAACCGAGAATGGCGCGTGAATGGAACGATAGTCAGCCGATTTATCGCCAGCTTCGCGATCGTGTCGTCCACATGATACTCGACGGCGTGCTCAACGAAGGCGATCCGCTGCCGTCCGTGCGCAGTGTTGCGGCCGAATATCGGGTCAATCCGCTGACGGTTCTCAAAGCCTATCAACAACTGGTTCACGAACAGCTTGTCGAGACGAAACGAGGTCTCGGCATGTTCGTCAAACCCGGCGCGCGCAATCTGCTGCTGAAGGGCGAACGCCAAAAGTTTCTTGCCGAACAATGGCCCAGGGTTGCCGCAACTATTCAGCGGCTCGGCATCACACCGAAGGAACTGTTGCGTGCCGCCGCAACCCACCGGTCGTCGCCGAAGACTGCAAAGGAGGAGCGCTGAAGCCATGGCCTGCATAGAAGCACGCCGCCTCCGCAAGGCTTTCGGCACAACGATCGCGCTGGACAGCGTCGATTTGCGTGTCGAAGAGGGCCGCATCCTCGGACTCATTGGTCCCAACGGCGCAGGCAAGACCACCGCGCTCAACGCGATTCTCGGCCTCACCCCGTATCAAGGAGAACTGAAGGTCCTCGGACGCGATCCCTGGACTGCGCGCAATCAACTCATGCGCGATGTTTCCTTCATTGCCGATGTCGCCGTGCTGCCGCGCTGGATCCGGGTTTCGCACGTGCTCGATTATGTCGCCGGCGTGCATCCGCGATTCGATCGCGTGAAGGCGGAAGGTTTTCTTGCCAAGACCACCATCAAGCGCGCCAGCAAGGTCAGGCAATTATCGAAGGGAATGGTGGCCCAGCTGCACCTCGCTCTGGTCATGGCGATTGACGCGAAACTGCTGGTGCTGGACGAGCCGACGCTTGGCCTGGACATCCTGTTTCGCAAACAGTTCTACGACTCACTGCTAAATGACTACTTCGATCGCAGCCGCACCATCGTGGTGACGACACATCAGGTGGAGGAGGTCCAGGATGTCCTCACTGATCTCATGTTCATCGACTGCGGCCGCATCGTACTCGAATGCAGCATGGAAGAATTCGACTCGCGCTACCTCGAAGTGATGGTGAATCCGGAGCATCTTGCCGCGGCACGGGCGCTCAAGCCGATTCACGAGCGCCAGGTGTTCGGCCGCAGCATCCTGCTGTTCGATCATGTCGATCGTGACCAACTCGCCGCGCTTGGCGAGGTGCACAGGCCCAGCATCGCCGATTTGTTCGTTGCCGTGATGGGAAAGGAAACCGGAAGCGGAGAAATGAGAGGTGAAAAGTGAATAGTCCATCGGATAACGTGCCAATCCATCGTCAAGATGCCGATGCCACAAAGCCGACTCGGCCGTTCTACTGGTCCGTGCGCCGCGAATTGTGGGAGAACCGTTCGATATATATAGCGCCGTTGATCGTCGCCGCCTTCGAGGTGTTCGGCTTCGCCATCAGCACAATTGGTCTGGCTGACCGCAGGCGTGCCGTGTTGTTGCTCGACGCGGCACATCAGCGCGCCGCAATCGAGCAGCCGTACGACTTGGCGGCAATGATGATGATCTTCATCGTGTTCATCGTTGGCGTGTTCTACTGTCTGGACGCGCTGCATAGTGAACGTCGCGATCGCAGCATCCTGTTCTGGAAATCGCTGCCGGTTTCAGATCTGACCACTGTGCTTTCCAAGGCGACCATTCCGCTAGTGGTTCTACCGCTGATTGCCTTCGCGATTGTCGTTTGTGTGCAGCTGGTCATGCTGCTGATGAGCAGCGCAAACTTACTGGTGCACGGAGTGAGTCCGGCGACGACATGGGCCCACTTCCCAGTATTTCAGAATTGGCTGGTGATGCTCTACGGTCTGATCGCGATCGCGCTCTGGCATACGCCGATCTACGGCTGGTTGCTGCTCGTCTCGGGCTGGGCGAGGCGCGCAACATTTCTTTGGGCGGTGCTGCCACTTATCGTGATCCAAATCTTCGAGAAGATCGTGTTCGGCACTTCGTTTTTTGCCAAGCTGCTGCAACACCGTTTGATGGGATTCGCGCCGCACGCTTTCGGTTTTCACGGAGAGGGACATCCCACGATCGACTCACTCGCACAACTCACGCCGGGAAGATACCTGGGCAGCCCGGGTCTCTGGCTCGGGCTGCTGTTCGCGGCGGTATTCCTCGCCGCAGCGGTTCGGCTTCGCCGCTATCGCGGGCCGCTGTGATCAACTTGCACGCCTAGCAAATCAACAAAGGAGAGAAATCCCATGCATCCACTCAACAAAGCCGCGCGTATCGCCGGCGTTGTGTATCTGTCGATGGTAGTCACCGGGCCTTTCAGCCTGATTTATGTTCCGAGCAAACTGATCGTGCGCGGCAACGCTGCTGCGACTGCCGATAATATCCTTGCTCACCAGACCCTGTTTAATCTTGCGATTTTGGCTGATCTCGTCGGACAAGTGATTTTTATCTGCCTCGCGATCGCTCTCTATCGGTTGCTTAGCGGCGTTAACAAGACTTGGGCTGGGTTAATGGTCGCGTTCGTCCTGGTCTCGGCCGCGGTAGGATTTTTCAATACACTCAACGATATCGCCGCGCAGATTCTCTTCCGCGGTGCGGATTTCCTGGCGGTCTTCGACAAACCTCAACGCGACGCACTCGGGATGTTGTTTGTCCGTCTGCACACTCAAGGAATCTTTATCGATGAGATGTTTTGGGGATTGTGGCTCTTTCCCTTTGGACTGCTGGTCTTTCGGTCCGGCTTCCTGCCGCGGTTCATCGGTGTCTGGTTAATGATCAACTGTTTCGGCTATGTGGTTCTGAGCGTTATCGCGTTATTCTTTCCGGCTTACTACTCGGCCGCGTTTAAGATGGCGCAGCCGGTCCTGTTTGGAGAACTCGCCATCATGCTCTGGCTTCTGATTAAAGGCGCAAAGGTGCCGGCTGAATCCGTCGGGGCCGCATCCGCATGAGCCGGAATCGATTTCGTTTGGCCAATGAAACTCAAACCAATTTTAAAGTGGAGCGTGCGGGTGATCCTGGTCGCTTTACTCTTGTCGATCTTAACGCTGTTCATCGCCTACTGGAGATCGACTAACGATTGTGACCACGTGGCTGCTCTGAACGTTCCGATGAAAGCCATTCGTTTTTGCGAGTATGGTTCACCTGACGTTCTCAAGTTTGAAGACGTTGAAAAGCCTGTTCCGAACGACAATCAAGTCTTGATCAAAGTTCGCGCGGCTTCCCTCAATTTTATTGATCCGGGCTTGATGCGAGGGCCGTTGCCGCTTCGCCTGATGACCGGGCTGCGCAAACCAAAGAACACACGGCTAGGCACCGATGTGGCCGGCCAGGTCGAAGCGGTTGGCAAAAACGTGACGCAGTTCAAAGCGGGCGACGAAGTTTTCGGCGTGGCTCGTCCTTCCCTCGCGGAGTATGCGTGTGCTCGCGAGCGAGCACTGGTTGTTAAGCCAGCTAATGTGACGTTTGAGCAAGCGGGCTCTGTAGCTTGGGCGGGATTCACCGCCTTGCAGGGTCTTCGCCAAGCTAACATTCAGCCGGGGCAAAAGGTCCTGATTAACGGCGCAACGGGAGGCGTGGGCAGTTTCGCTGTCCAGATAGCGAAGTCATTCGGCGCAGAGGTAACGGGCGTATGCAGTACGGGAAAAGTCGATCTTGTCCGATCCATCGGCGCAGATCACGTCATTGACTACACCAAAGAGGATTTCACCAAAGGTGACCAGCGTTACGACGTGATTTTTGATAACGTTAACAACCACTCCTTCTCAGATCGCCGCCGGGTCTTAACTCCTAATGGCATCTGCGTCCTTGCCGGAATCGGAGGAGCAGGACTACACCCGGAAACGTGGGGGCGTGTGGTTGGGACTTTCAAAGCGGATCTGTTGTCGCGGTTCGTCCGCCAGAAGTTCGTCAGGTATGTTACGACACTGAACAAAGGGGATCTGACCGTGTTGAGCGACCTCATGCAAGCGGGGAAGGTGACACCCGTCATCGACCGGACTTACAAGTTGAGCGAGACCGCGGAAGCGATGCGCTATTTCGAACAAGGACACGCGCGAGGGAAAGTAGTTATAGCAGTGGAATAATTCTGTGAAGCTAAAACGAGTATTAAAATGGTCTGCTAGCGTAATTCTTCTGGCGCTCGTGGCTTGGTTCTTCATCGCCTACTGGATGTCGACTAACGATTGCGATCGCAAGGCTACTCCGAGTAGTCCGATGAAAGCCATTACCCATTGCGAGTACGGTGGCCCCGAGGTTCTCAAGATTGAAGATATTGAAAAGCCGGTGCCTAATGACAATCAACTTCTCGTCAGAGTTCGCGCCGTTTCAGTAAACCCACTCGACCTTACCATCCGAGGCTCGCTCCTCCTCCGCCCACTGTTTGGCCTACGCAAACCAAAAGACACCCGCCTCGGTGTCGACTATGCCGGAACAGTTGAAGCGGTTGGTAAGAACGTAACTAACTTCAAGCCGGGGGACGAAGTATTCGGCGGAAAGACTGGGGCTTTCGCTGAGTACATCTGCGTATTGGCCGATCGCGCAGTCGTGCCGAAGCCGGCCAACATGACATTTGAACAAGCGGCTTCCGTCCCGGTGGCGGCGATCACCGCGTTGCAGGGTCTTCGCGACAAAGGACAAATTCAGGCCGGGCAAAAGGTCTTGATCAACGGCGCGTCGGGAGGTGTGGGCACGTTCGCTGTGCAAATCGCGAAATCGTTCGGAACCGAGGTGACCGGCGTATGCAGCACTCGCAATGTCGATCTTGTTCGTTCAATCGGTGCAGATCACGTGATCGACTACACCAAAGAAGATTTCAGTAAGACCGATCAACGTTACGACCTGATCTACGATCTCATTGGGAACCACTCCTTCTCCGAGCGGCGGCGCATCTTGAATCCGAATGGCATCTGCGTCATGGCCGGGATCGGAGGAGCAGGATGGCACGACGGGTTCGCGACGCGTTTGCTTGGCGAGCTCAATTCGTATCTGCGGTCACGATTCGTTAGCCAGAAGTTCATCGCCTACATTGCGCAATTCAACAAAAAGGACATGATGGTCCTGGCCGATCTCATGCAGTCCGGCAAGGTGACTCCGGTCATCGACCGGACCTACAAATTGAACGAGACGGCTGACGCTCTTCGATACCTGGAACAAGGACATGCTCGAGGCAAAGTCGTAGTCACTGTTGAATGAAACAAGAGGACCACAGGAAGAAAATGACATGACAATTAGCACGATCGACAATTCACAACGCACGGCGGCAAAAATCGCAGGATTCAGTCTCCTCTTCTCGATGGTGATTGTGGTGTTCGCTAACTATGTGCTGCTCAACCCGCTTATCATCCCGCGCAATGCAACCGAAACTGCCCGGAACATCATGGCGCACGAAACCCAATTTCGTGTCGCCGTCACCTGCTTTCTCATTTACAGCGCCAGCGTTGTCGTTCTACTCGCGGCGCTCTACGTGATTCTGAAACCAATAAATCAAGGCTTTGCCCTGGTCGGCGCGTTATTTCGGCTGGTATTCGCAATGTCGTGGCTTCTTAGCACGCTCAACATGTTAGGCGCACTGCGGCTCCTCGGTAGCACGAGCTATTTGCAAGTCTTCGGAGCAGACCGATTACAGGTCTTGGCCAGGCTAAGTGTCGCCGCAACTTTCGACGACTACTACGTCGGCTTGCCATTTTTTGGATTAGCCGCGACCGTTTGCGCCTGGTTGTGGCTTAAGTCGGGATATATCCCGAGAGCGTTGGCTGTGTTCGGTTTGATCTCTTCTGCGTGGTGCGTGATCTGCGCCTTCGTTTTCCTCATTTTCCCGCACTTCAACAAGATCGTTAACGACTACATATTCGATTCGCCGATGGCCATCTTCGAGCTGGTGCTAAGCTTTTGGCTCTTGTTTAAAGGCCTAAAACCGAGAGATCATAAGGAAGCGGACTGCATCGGCGGAAGGTCGGGCAAATCCTTTTCACCGCGGTTACCCATATTTCTCTAAACCTATGAAAATAAAACGTATTCTAAAGTGGGCAGTAGGGGTAATCCTACTCGCGTTAATCGTGTGGGGGTTTATCGCCTACTGGACATCGACCAATGACTGCGAGCGCTACGCCGCTACTCCTGGCAATCCTATGAAAGCTGTTGTGTACTGCGACTACGGTGTGCCCAATCTTAAACTTCAGGAAATCGAAAGACCTACTCCTGCAGATGATCAACTTCTGGTAAGAGTTCGCGCAGCTTCGGTTAACCCACTCGACTGGCACTTTATTGAAGGCACGCCGTACATCATGCGCGTAATGGGCGTGGGCATGCGCAAACCAAAGGATACACGGCTAGGCGTTGATTTTGCCGGCACGGTGGAAGCAGTTGGGAAGAACGTCACAAACTTCAAACCAGGCGACGAGGTATTCGGCGGTCGAACAGGGGCTTTTGCTGAGTATGTGTGTGTTCGCGAGGCTAGGGCAGTGGCGCTGAAACCGGCTAGCGTTACGTTTGAGCAAGCGGCTTCGGTGCCTATTGCGGGAATCACTGCATTACAGGGCGTTCGCGACAAAGGAAAGGTTCAACCGGGACAGAAGATCTTGATCAACGGCGCGTCGGGAGGGGTAGGGACGTTCGCGGTGCAGATCGCGAAATCAATGGGCGCAGATGTGACCGGTGTATGCAGCACGAGAAATTTGGACATGGTCCGATCACTCGGCGCAGATCATGTGATTGATTACACCAAAGAGGATTTCACTAAAGGTGACCAACGCTACGACGTGATTCTGGACAACGTTGCCAACCATTCGTTGTCGGAATGCAGGCGCGTCTTAAATCCTAATGGCAAATACGTCTTGATAGGAGGCGGAGGAGTAAACGAGAGCCGATGGCTCGGGCCGGGGCTTACTCATGCGTTCAAAGCGATGCTCTTGTCAAAATTCGTGAGTCAGAAGATGGGGATGATGCTGGCGGAACTGAACCACAATGACCTGACCCTCCTGGGCGAGCTCATGCAGTCAGGCAAGGTCACGCCAGTTATCGACCGGCGTTACAAGTTGAGCGAAGTCCCCGAGGCGATCCGATATTTGGAAGAAGGTCATGCTCGAGGCAAAGTCGTAATTACTTTGGAGTAACGAAATTGAATTATGATCGCGATGCGCGAGCCATCTAAATTCCTTTTTATGAGCGGCTTTTTCGAGGAATTGCAGCGCCGAAAAGTTTATCGAGTCGCGGCCGCCTACATCATTGCGGCAGGATTCATCATTCAGATGGGATCGGCAATTTTGCCGGCGTGGGAATTGCCGAATTGGACATTCCGGCTGGTGGTCGTGCTGTTACTGATCGGATTTCCCATCGCATTGATTCTGGCCTGGGCCTTCGACGTCACTTCAGAAGGAATTCGAGCGACAAAGGGAACCGCAGCCGAACCCCACCTTCGGCGCAACATGATCATCCTTGTTGCAATCGGCGTGATCGTTTCGGCAGCCGCAGGTTTTTTCCTCTTGCCACGGGCCACCGCCCGCAACGTCGACAAGTCAATCGCGGTGCTACCCTTCGAAAATCTGAGCGGCGATCCAGATAATGCCTATTTCGCTGACGGCATCCAGGACGATATTCTGACCAATCTCTCGAAAATCGGTGATTTGAAGGTGATTTCGCGGACGTCAGTCATGTCGTATCGCGGCAGCGGGACTCGCAATGCTCGCGACATCGGCAAAGCGTTGGGCGTGGCCACGCTTGTGGAAGGCAGCGTTCGCCGCATCGGCAACCGGGTGCGCGTGAACGTGCAGCTGATCAATGCCAGCAACGACGAGCACATTTGGGCGGAGGATTACGACCGCGATTTAACCGACGTATTCGCCATTCAAACCGATCTTGCACAAAAAATTGTCTACACGTTGCAGGCGAAGCTTTCGCCGAATGAAAAAGCGCGGCTCGATCGCCGGCCGACACAAGATCCAAACGCCTACCTCCTTTTCGTGCAAGCGCACGATTACGCCAACCGCACGGACATGTTTCGCGATACATCGTTGAAAGCCGAGTCGCTTTTCGAACAAGCGATCAAGCTCGATCCAAACTTTTCCCTTGCCTATGCCGGTCTCTCCATGGTGGAGAGCTGGGTGTATCACAGCTTCGACCCGCTACCGAGCCGGCGTAACAAAGCGCGTCTCAACGCTGATGAGGCGTTGCGATTGCAACCGGATCTCCCCGAAGGGCATCTCGCACTCGGTTTCTCTTATTATTATGGCGACCGGGATTACCAGCGCGCGCTCGCCGAGTTCGAAATCGCCAAGCGTGGTCTGCCAAATGAAGCCCAGGCTTACATGGCCATCGGCGCCATTCAGCGGCGTCAGGGCAAGTGGATAGAATCAACCGGGAATTTGGAAAAGGCGGCGGCACTGGATCCGAAGAACGTGGGCATCCTCTGCAACCTTGGCTACAGCTACATGGCTCAGCGCAATTTCGAAGCCGCGGACAAAATTTTTGATCGCGCAATTGCCGCAGAGCCACAGTCGTTACAGGCAGCTGGAATGAAAGCAGCCGTCGCGGTTCAATCGACAGGCGACCTTAGCGCGGTCGAAAAACAATTTTCTTCAGTTCCGCCTGGAGCCGACCCAGGCGGGCTGATCACTTGGATACGGGTTGGGATTCTCACGCTAGAGCGGAAGTTTCCCGAGGCCCTTCAAGTGGCGCAACAATTTCCTGGCGAGACCTTAGCTACCGCTACGACTGCACCTTGCCCGAAGGCTCTTCTTGAGGGGACGCTTTACCTGTATCAGGGCGATAAAGAGAAGGCGCGAATCGCGTACGGGCACGCGCGCGCTGTCGCGGAGAAACTTGTGCGTGAAGCGCCTCAAGATTCCGCTCGACGCGGACAGTTGGGTGTTGTGCTTGCTGCCTTAGGTCAAAAAGAACAAGCGATCAACGAAGGCAAGCGCGCCGTCGAATTGTTGCCCGAATCGCAGGACGCCTTTGATGGGCCACAAGGCACCGCATCGCTCGCCCAGATTTATGCCTGGACTGGGGAATTCGACGAAGCATTTCGCCTGCTCGATCATCTGCTCGACGTCCCAAACGGCCTCACTGTCCCAATGCTCAAGCTCGAACCCATGTGGGACCCGTTGCGCAAAGATCCGCGCTTCCAAGCTTTGATCGACAAGTACAGCCCAAAGACCTAGCTCCAAGGCTTAACCAAAGAAGCGCTTCGCGCCAAAGAAAATGCCGACACGGCCATGTCGTGCCGGCATTGAGAACTGGGCGGCTAAGCAGTAGCCGGCGGGGCTGCGGCGACGGCCGATGATGGCGGTGGTGCTGGCTTCTTTTTCGCCGCGGCTTCAGCGAGTTTTGCATCGACCTCAGTCGCCTCGGTTGAGCAAATGCTGTGGTAGTAGGTATTCGATTTGGAGAGTTCGCCCTTGCGGATGAGTAAGGCGTCGAATCGTTCGCGCCGGCTTAGTTCGTAAACCTTATCCATCTTAATGGCTTCAAACGGGCAGACCTCGACGCAAATCTGACAGCTCATGCAGACAGAAATATCGATGTCGAAGACGGCCGGATAAAACTGCGGCTTGCCCATGTAATCGGGCTTTTTGTCTTCGCTCTTAATTATGTAGATGCATTGCGGCGGGCATTCTTTCTCGCAGATCTTACAAGCGACGCACCGCAGTCCGGCCGCCGGATCATCGGTGTCGTAAATAAGGAATGGAAAGTTGCGATAGTTCTCGGGTAGCGGGCTGCGCTCCTCGGGATACTGGACAGTGATCAAACGATCCTTTTCGAAATAGCTCCCGACGAAGTTCCGCGCCGTGACTGCCATCCCTTTTAATATTCCCAGGCCGATCATCGATCCACTTCTCCCATGACGATATCTACGCTGCCGAGGATTACCATCACATCCGCCACGGTGTGGCCGAGGCAAAGATCTTCCAAGACAGTCAGGTTGATAAAACTCGGCGGACGTACGCGATAACGGTACGGGTTCGTTCCGCCGTTGCTGATCAAATAGAAACCCAGTTCGCCCTTCGGCGCTTCAATGCGTCCGTACGCTTCGCCTACGGACGGGCGAAAGGCTCGGATCTTCACCTTCGGATTCATGATGGGACCAGCGGGAATTTCTTCGAAAGCTTGCTTCAAAATTCCGACGCTCTCGCGCATTTCCAGCGCGCGCATCATTAACCGATCGTAGGTATCACCATGTTCGCCGAGCGGTACCCGGAATTTGAATCGCGGGTAGAATCCATAGCCATCCACTTTCCGCACGTCGTAGTTGACCCCGCACGCGCGGAGCATTGGGCCGGTGATGCCAGCGTTGATCGCCAAGTCGGCGGACAGCTTGCCGACCTCTTGCGTGCGGGCGATGACAATCTCATTCGAAAGGATGAGCGCCTCGAATTCATCCAAAAATCGTGGGAATGCGTCGACAATCTTCTCTGCGCGCTCCATCCAATCCGGTCCCGCATCGACTCGGCATCCGCCGAAACGCATGTAATCACACATCATCCGCGAACCGGAAAGCGACTCGAAAAGATCGAGAATCTTCTCTCGCTCGCGGAATGCATACATGAGCGGCGTGCCCCAGGCCCCCATATCGCTGAGCAGGAATCCGAGCAGCGACGCGTGATTTTGCAGTCGCGTTAGTTCGGCCAGGATCACTCGCAAATATTCGGCGCGCTCCGGGACTTCGATTCCTGCGAGCTTCTCGACGCTGAGCGCATACGCCCAGTTGTTTGTCATTGAGCAAAAGTAATCGAGCCGATCGGTGTACGGCATCGAGCCAAGATAGCTCGTGTTCTCGCCGATTTTTTCGTGATTGCGATGCAGATATCCGAAGACCGGCTTGAGCTTGCGCACGATCTCGCCCTCGAGCGCGACGTTCATGCGAAAAACGCCGTGGGTCGACGGATGCTGTGGCCCCATGGATACTTCGAGCAGCTCGCCGTCGAGGCTTGATGTCATTCCGCGCGGCGGCTCGAGCGTTTGAATCGTTGCGCTCATTTCCGTTTTAACGATGTAACAATTTGACTTTGAAACGTTGCCGCAATGTCACGCTCATTTTTGGGCAGTGATATTTTCCGCGCCGTCCAACTGCGGCCGCGCGGTATAATGCTGTTTCGCTCTCTCCAGCACGTCGTCATGCGGCGTTGGTTCGTATTCATAATCGTCGGGCTCGCGATAATCTTTGCGCATCGGGTGATCGACAAATTCGTCCCACATCAGAATGCGTCGCAGATCCGGGTGGCCGTCGAACCGAATACCATAAAGATCAAAAATTTCCCGTTCTTGGAATTCAGCACTGCGCCAAGTAGGAGTGAGCGATGGTAAACGCGCACCATCTGCGCGATCTGCCGTGCGCGTCCGAATTATCACGGGACCGTGTTTGTGTGTCATCGAGTAAAGATGATAGACCGCTTCAAGATAGCCTGGAAAAAATTCCGCCTGGGTTTCGTCCACTTCCTTTTCCACGCCATCGATCACCTTCTTCACTTTCACCGTCTTCTTCACCGTGCGATCGAGCCAATCCACACCGGTCGCGTTCGAACAAAAATCGAGTCGCAGCGCCGGGTCGATGCGTAAGAAACGCGCCACCGCCGGCGCATGTTCGTTGTCGATCAAGAGCGACGATTGTTGTGACGGACCAGGATTCGGGACGATGTCGATCTTAGCGCCGGGCACGGCCGCTTCGGCGCGCGCTTTGATTTGCTCTAGAGACTCCATCGTTATTGGCGCTCGAGCTTAAGCGGACGAAAAACATCGGGATTCGCGGGCGGCTCCAAATCGTGTTCGCCAAACGCCGGCACCGGAAACTCGCTTGGTTGCGCCGCATTGAGGTGCTCAGCTCTCTTATTGCCGGTAAGTTTCTGCTCATCGATTTTCCGTTGTAGTTCCATGAAAGCGTGCAGCAGCGCCTCGGGGCGAGGCGGACAACCGGGAATATAAACATCGACCGGGATGTAGCGGTCGATGCCTTTGAGCACGTTGTAACCCTGTTTGAACGGCCCTCCGGAAATTGCGCACGCGCCCATGGAAATGACATATTTCGGGTCGGGCATTTGGTTGTATAGCCGGACGATCTGCGGCGCCATTTTCTTCGTCACCGTGCCGGCCACGATCATCAAATCGGCCTGGCGCGGTGACGGCCGGAAAATTTCCCCGCCGAACCGCGCGAGGTCGTAGCGCGACGCGGCGGTTGCGATCATCTCGATCGCGCAACAAGCCAATCCAAACTGCAGCGGCCAAATCGAGTTGCGTCGACCCCAGTTGTAAAGCTCCTCCATCGAGGTCACCCAGATCCCCTGTCTTTGCAGCTCGCTCCGCAGTCCCTCGTCGATTTGATCCGCCATTCTTTCTCCCACTACTCCCTTAGTCTACTACTCCATCACTCCGTTTTTGGTTTCACCTTGCCCAATTTAAGCACCCTTTGCTCCAAGCCCAAACGAGTCCTTCAATTAGCAGCAGCAGGAAAACCAAGATCGCGATGAACGCCCCAACCGGCAAACCGGTGAAGGCCACGGCAAATGGCACCAGAAAAATCGCTTCGACGTCGAAGATGAGAAAAATGATCGCGTACAAATAATACTGCGACCTGAACTGGATCTGTGCATCGCCAATTGACTCAACTCCGCACTCGTAAGTCGCATTCTTCTGCACGCCTGGCTTCGGTGGTTGGAAAAATCGTCGCCACAGCCAGGCGAGCGCCAGCGGTATCAAGGGAAAGACCAACGCCACGCCAACAAAAATCACGATGAAACTATAAGGATTTGGCGTCATAGGTGTGGATCACACCATATTCTCTCCGAAGCTGCTCGGAAAGACATTGCTGAACTTGTTTTCTTAATCCGTGCGCGATCCAGCCGCGACGAAACCGCTGACCTTTTTCTTTTTGGTGCTTCCTTACGGTATCAGTAGCGGTTTCGTGTCTATCGCGCTGCCATTTATTCTGACACGGGATGGCTGGCGAGCTACGTTTCTAGAGAAGCCGCCGGGGGAGCGCTCGGTCTTGCAATGCTCGCCTCGGCTGCGGCGATCTATTTTGCGTCCGATGTGCGGATTGTCTCGATTGAGAGTTTGGGTGCGCGCATGCGTATTCTCGGCAGAGACATTGCCGATCTTTTGCGTTCCGCCATCCCGTTGTTCACGATCGTGCTCGTATGTTCACCGGTGGGTGCCGCGGCCACGAACAATCTTTGGTCGGCGGTCGCGCCTGATTGGCGGGCCAGCGCGAACACCGTCGCGCTCGTGACCGGCGTAATGAACGCAATTCTCAGTGCTATTGGATGCGTGGTTGGCGGTTGGATTGCCGATCGAGTTGGACGGTGGTGGGCCTACTTTGGGTCGGGCGGCGCGCTTGCTTTGGTTGCGCTCGTTATGGCTGTGATTCCGCGGACACCGCTAACTTACTCGTGTGGCGTTCTCGCTTACGTCTTCTTCGGTGGAGTCGCGTATGCTGCTTTTTCAGCCGTGGTGCTGTTTGCCATTGGCCGCGGGGCGGCCTCTACGAAGTACGCAACGCTCTCATCGCTCGGAAATCTTCCCGTCGTTTACATGACGGCGGCGGACGGTTGGGCACACGACTGGTTTGGCACCAGCTGGATGCTCGCGGTCGATGCCCTTTCAGCTGTCGCATGCATCGCGATTGCGCTTTTCGTTTTGCGGAAAATTTCGGGCCAGCGTGCGACTATTCAGCCTTGATTAAACAATCGCGTATCGCTTTTCTTCACGGGAGATGAGCGATTCGTTTGACCAGATCTTCATCCGTGCGAAGCAGCTGCTTCTCTCGCCGCTGGCTGGCGCGCCTGACTGGGCGATCCAGATCGCCTCGAGCCTCATCAACATTTTCGCGCTGCTCGGTGTGTTTCTCACGCTCTTTGCACTGATTTCCGTGCTGGAGCGAAAAATTCTCGGCCGCATGCAAAATCGCTACGGGCCAAATCGCGTCGGACCGTTCGGACTCTTCCAGCCAGTGGCGGACGGCATCAAGATGCTTATCAAGGAAGACATCGTACCTGCGCGCGCGGACAAGATCGTGCATTTTCTCGCGCCGATCCTGATCGCTGCGACGGCGGTTCTTGCGCTCGGAGTGATTCCTTACGGTCGGAACATGACGCCCTTCGCGATTGACGGCGGCATCCTCTTTTTCTTTGCCGTTGGATCGACCACAGAACTGGCCGTCTTCATGGCCGGCTGGGGTAGCAACAATAAGTTTTCAATGCTGGGCGCGATGCGCGCGATCGCGCAAATGATCAGCTACGAGCTGCCGCTCATTATCACGGTACTTCCAGTCGTGATGGTCGTCGGCGCCCTCTCGCCCGACAGAATCGTCGCCGCGCAAGGCGGCTACGCGTTCGGCTTCGCGCCGTGCTGGTTCGTTTTCACACCGTGGGGCGCGGCCGCGTTTATTTTATTTTTTGTTTCCGGTCTCGTGGAATCCAACCGCACTCCGTTCGATGTGCCTGAGGGTGAATCGGAAATTGTCGCCGGACATATGACCGAATATTCGGGGTTTAAATACGCCACATTCTTCATGGCGGAATACATTGGAATGTTCGCCATCAGCGGGCTTGGTATAACGCTGTTTCTCGGCGGCTGGCATGCACCGATACCCGCGCTCGAATTTATTCCATCGTACGTCTGGTTTTTCTTAAAACTCAGCGCGCTGCTTTTCGTTTACATCTGGCTTCGCGGTACGTTGCCGCGAACGCGCGTGGATCAAATCATGAATTTCGCCTGGAAATTCATGCTCCCAATGGCGTTCACCTGCGTTATCGCGGCGGCCGTCTGGCATTATGCAGGGCGCGGCTTCGCCGGATGGCTTTGGTCCCTCGGCATTATCGCCGTTGTTTATTTGATATTGTCGATCTTTCTCGACACGCGAAAGAAATTTGCGCCGCGCACCTACCGTTTCGCCGAATGAAGACAGCGATTACTCCACGATTAATCAACAGCCCCGATACCGGCCCGTTGCAGCGCCTTCAAACTCGACGGCTTAAAGCCGTCGAGTTTGCCAGAGTCGGCTGTCGATCATGCAGTCAGCACTCGCGTGCCATGCGTTTTATCGAATGAACAGCGTCGCATTTATTGTCATTGCTATTCTCACGCTGGCCGCCGCACTGGCCGCCGCAACCTTGCAAAAGCTCATGCACGCGGCTCTCAGTTTCGCGTTGGCGTTTGTCGGTATCGCCGCATTCTTTTTTTTGCTCGGCGCGGAGTTCGTCGGGTTGGTGCAGGTCTTCGTCTACATCGGCGCGGTCGCGGTCTTGATCGTTTTCACGATTCTATTGACGCGACGTGATGTGGAAAAAGATCGCGGCTTCAACTGGAGTGGCGTTGTTATTGCCATCGCGGTGTTCGGCGGCTTGCTGTGGGCGATTTTTAAAACCCGATCGATCTCCATCGTCGCGCCCGAAATTCCGGCGCTCACTGTCGAGCGCATCGGCCAGGTGCTGATGACTGGCTACGTCTGGCCGTTGCAATGCGTCGGACTGCTACTGACTGCAGCTCTCATCGGTGCGCTCATCCTCGTGATGGAGGAAAAGCGATGAGGCGGGGAGTCTCCGCGTGGGTAGCGCACGCGTCTCGCGTGCTAATGCCAGTCCGGCTCGGACCGAGCACGTCCTCGCGATCGCGAACTTTCGTCGCAGGTTCGCACTCTTCGCTCCGGATCGAATTAAAACAAAAGAAAGTTTCGGCGCGACGCCGAAACCAGCACGCGGAACGCGTGCGCTACCCAATCCGATTCGCGGCGAGATGACGCCCACTCTGCAGCTTTTCCTAATCGTCTCCGCCGCACTGTTCTGCATCGGCCTACTCGCCGCGCTGAGCCGGCGTCACGCGATTTTTATCCTCATCGGAATCGAGATGATGCTCGCCGCGGCGAATTTGAATTTCATCGCCTTCTGGCGCTTCAGCCAGCAGCCGCAACAACCTACTGGCGTCATGGTCGCGATTTTCTCAATTGCGATCGCCGCTGCCGAAGCAGCCGTCGGACTCGCGTTGGTGATCGCTGTTTACCGCCACTATCGAACAACCAACGTCGATCAGCTCGATCAGCTCAAAGGATGACTGCCTGGATCGTCCCTAACCTCTGGCTGATCCCCGCGGTGCCGCTCGCGGCCTCGCTTGTAATTTTGAGTTTCGCCGGATCGCGGCGCGCCGGCGCGGCAGCGCTCGCCATCATCGGTCAGATTATCGCACTCGCATTGTCGACCCTGGCATTTCTGCCGACGCTGCAAACAGCCGGCTTCCGCGCCGTCCATAATTTCACGTGGTTCACTTTCGGCGAGCAAGCGCTGATCGCGCTGGTTGGGCTCTGCATTTTCATCTTCAGCGTCGGCTACATGGCCGATGACAAGAATTTCACGCGCTTCTTCGCGTATCTCTCGTTTTTCTCCGGCGCAATGCTAGGCGTCGTGATCGCGAACAGTCTACTTCTTCTTTTTGTTTGCTGGGAACTAGTCGGGCTCGCCTCATATTTGCTCATTGGATTCTGGATCGAGCGATCGAGTGCGGCCGCCGCGGCGAAAAAGGCGTTCATCACCACGCGCATCGGCGACATGGGATTTTTTCTCGGCATCCTCTGGCTCTACGGCCGCAGCGGCACACTTCTCTTTTATGATGATGGACGCGGTTGCATGGAAAACGCCGGCCTGCTTGCACTCGGCGCGAGCGCTACGTTCATCGCGCTGCTGATTTTTTGCGGCGCGGTCGGAAAATCCGGTCAATTCCCGCTGCACGTCTGGTTACCAGACGCGATGGAAGGTCCGACGCCGGTCAGCGCATTAATTCACGCTGCAACTATGGTCGCCGCAGGCGTGTTTCTCGTCGCACGCGTCTATCCACTCTTCTCGTTAGGCGCAATTAATGGCGTGACACCTTCCCTCACCGTGGTCGTATGGATCGGCGTAACCACGGCTTTGATGGCGGCGCTCGTCGCGATCGCGCAAGCAGATATCAAGCGCATTCTCGCCTA
>WNGL01000199.1_pt1 | contig 68240 bp, 57 predicted proteins | sample 5400591 | NCBI WGS metagenome assembly WNGL01 (sample SAMN13153377, study PRJNA577476) | soil metagenome | isolation source: 80 cm soil or saprolite under Garry oak tree replicate 1 | place: USA:California | collected 2016-06-15 | reverse complement strand
AAGCACTTCGGCGATCGCACGCGTGTCCAGGCATTGCGCGGTGTCGACTTCGAAGCCCGGCTCGGGGAACTAACCTTCATTGTTGGCCCGAGCGGTTGTGGCAAGACCACCCTCTTATCCGTGATCACCGGGCTGCTGGATCCAAGCGACGGAGAGGTGGAATTGTTCGGGAGCAGCGCTGGCCGTTTGCCAGCCAACCAGCGGATCCTGTTTCGCCGTGAAAACGTCGGCTTCGTTTTCCAGCAATTCAACTTGTTGCCGGCGCTGACGGCCGCCGAAAACGCGGCGCTCCCCCTGATTGCAGCCGGAATGAAACGCAGGGAAGCCGTTGAGCGTGCGAAGGCGCTGCTCGATCAGCTCGGGCTCAATGGGCGGCGCGACGCACTGCCCGCCACGCTGTCTGGAGGCGAGCAGCAACGCGTGGCGATCGCGAGGGCTCTAGTGCACGAGCCGCGGCTGGTCGTCTGCGACGAACCGACTGCCGCGCTTGATCACGCGACCGGGGAAGCTGTGATGAAGCTGGTCGCCGCGAACGCCGTTCATCCGGCTCGTGCTGCGGTCGTCGTCACGCACGACTCGCGCGTTTTTCACTTTGCAGACGTTATCGCCCACATGGACGACGGGCGGATCGTAAAAACGGAGAGAAACGGGAAGAGGGAGATTCAGTCATGAAGAGAGCAGTTCTTCCGATCGTTGCCGCGGTTGCGGCGATTCTTGCGATGATTTCGGTGGCGCGTACGCGTCCCAAGCGGGAACCGACGGTTCCGCCTTCGACTCCGCCTACGTCAAGCTTCGAGCAGGTCGTCGCGGGAGTGGGGCTGGTCGAAGCCAACTCTGAAAACATTGACGTCAGTTGCGCCGTTTCCGGCATGGTCACGCAGTTGTACGTAAAAGCAGGAGACCATGTCGGGCAAGGCCAGAAGCTGTTCTCTTTGGATGACCGCGACCTGCGAGCAGATCAACAGGTCAAACGCTCTGCGCTAGAAGGGGCTCAGGCGCGCATGGCGAAGCTCGAACAGGAGCCTCGCGCCGAAGACATTCCACCGGCCGAAGAGCGCGTGCGTGAGGCCCAGGCAAATTTGGCGGATGCTGAGGTGCAAGTGCGACTGATCGAAAGCGTTACCGACAAACGGGCGGTCCGTGACGAGGACGTGCAGCGGCGGAGACTTGCCTACAAAGCGGCGCAGGCACGGTTGGCCGAAGTGGAAGCCCAGTTGAAGTTACTAAAGGCGGGCGCATGGGCTCCCGACATTGCCGTCGCGAAATCGGAAGTCGCTCAGGCGGAAGCTCAGGTCAAGATGGCTGAAACCAATATTGATCGTCTCACCATGCGCGCGCCGATTGCGGGCGTCATTCTGCAGAACAAAGTGCGGCTGGGCCAGTTTGCGCAATGCGGTCCGCTCAGTGAACCTCTCATGATTCTCGGAAGTGTCACTCCTTTGCACGTCCGTGTGGATGTGGATGAGCACGATGCCTGGCGTGTGCGCGGCGGAGCACTGGCGGCGGCGTCTCCTCGTGGAAACGGTTCTATAAGAATTCCCCTGGAGTTCGTCCGCTTCGAGCCCTATGTGATCCCCAAGAAGTCGCTCACCGGTGATAGCACCGAGCGCGTGGATACGCGCGTTCTCCAGGTCATTTACCGGGTTAAGGACCAAAACGCTTCTCTTTACGTGGGACAACAAATGGACGTTTACATCAAGACTCCGGACGCGGCGAACCCGTCGCGCCAAGGCTCTGAATCCGCAGCAGGACACGGGCAATGAGACGGTCGAGTTGGACCTCGTTCGTTATTTCAATTCTCTTGCTGGCTGGCTGCGCGGTTGGGCCAAACTACAAGCGGCCACAAGTTGCGGTGCCAAGACAGTGGACAGTTGCCGCGGCTCGCGGAACCGCCGCGACACCAATCGAGAAAGATGACTGGTGGTCTTCGTTCCAAGACCCGGAGCTCAATTCACTCGTCGAGCGGTCCGCCAAACAAAACCTGGACCTCAAGCTGGCTCTCGAACGTGTACAGGAAGCTCGAGCAGCACGAGGCGTCGCTCGTTCGGGTTATTTTCCTTCCATCGACGGAGCGGCCTCGGCCACCCGCAATCGCGAAAGAATCATCGTGCCAGCCGGGCCGCAGAAATCTGCCGTCATCGTCCCAGTCGAATACAACAATTTTCAGGGCGGCTCTGCCGCCTCATGGGAATTGGATGTCTTCGGAGGAATTCGTCGGAGCGTGCAAGCTGCCACTGCCGACATGACCGCTGCGGAAGAGAACCGCCGCGACGTGCTCATCATTCTGTTGGGCGATGTCGGCCGCGTGTATGCGCAACTACGGGGTTTCCAGCGCCGACTCGAGATTGCAAACAAGAATATCAAAACGCAGCAAGACACCCTTGATTTGACTAGCGCCAGGGCGAAAGCGGGATTGGCCACCGAACTTGATGTATCACGTGCAGCGGCGCAACTTGAGTCCACAAAGGCCGTCGTTCCGACCCTGCTCAGCGGAATCGATGTCTCCATTCATCGCTTGAGTGTTCTGCTCGGAGAAGAACCTGGCGCACTGCGCAGCGAACTCGAGAAAACCAGTCCAATTCCCTCCGCTGGGCCGGAGGTCGATGTCGGTTTGCCTTCTGATCTCGTGAAGAGACGTCCAGACATTCGGCGCAGCGAGGCGCAACTGGCCGCCGCGACAGCCCGGATCGGTGAGGCAAAAGCGGATCTATTTCCTCGCTTTGTACTCACTGGGACGGCGGGACGTCAGGCCGCTCAACTCCATGATCTCACGCTGGGCGCAGGAAACTTTTTTTCGGTTGGTCCTGGTATCAGTTTGCCCTTGTTCACTGGTGGCCGCATACGTTCGAACATCGCCGTACAGACCTCACGCCAACGGGAGGCCGTGATCGGCTATCAATCCACAGTTCTCAACGCTCTCGAAGAGGTCGAGAACGCCCTGGTCAGCTATTCGCAAGAACAGGAGCGCCGCGACCGGCTGAACGATGCGGTAGCGCACAGCCAGTTGGCCGTGGATCTAGCCACCGAGCAATACAAAGCAGGTCTCGTCGATTTTTTGTCGGTGTTGGATGCACAGCGCGATCTTTACGCAAACGAAGATCAGCTCGTACAAAGTCAGACGTCTGTGACCACCAATCTGGTTGGACTATATCGCGCCTTGGGCGGCGGTTGGAATTTGGGGCGAACCGTAGCCACGAGCAAGTCGACACCGTGAATCTCGCAGCATTGCGTTTGGACTGAGGCCAGGGCGTGTGACGGTCAAACTGCAGAAACCAGCCTCTCGTGTTTGCGGCTTTCCTCGACAGTTCGCTGTTGGTCGTAGCGTTCCCCAGCGTGCCGTGGGGATATCAAGACTGTTCAACTCGATCGAAGGAAGACCGAATTTTGGTGCACTCTTGGTGCACTCTAGCCTGCAAATGAGAGCATCCGATGCAAATGACAGTGTCCTAAGTTATTCAGAACAAATGAAACGTGGTGTGTACGAACAGGGCAGGAAGAATTAGCAAACCGCCGCATTCAGCCGCTCTGCCACCTCTCCGCGGTTTGGTTTCAACAGCTTAGCACAGTTTCATTATTTGCCTGCTGCACTTTTGCTGAACTCTACCGCTAAAAGGCTGGCCCACCGGAAAAATCTAAGTCGCATAATTTCAGCAAGATCAATTCAAACTTTGGCGCAAACTGACTCACGCACGCCAAATGATGTGATCGTTGATACTTCCGGGAACGCGGCGAGGGAACGTGGTGTCCGGTTTGGCTCAATCGGGACTGACGCTGTTTAGGCAAAGCACTTGAGCCGAAATTTCGACGGCGGTGTCTAATTTTGGGTGCCTCCAGGCAGCAGACGCTGGCTCTGTATTTTTCTGTCCCTTATCTTCCCTGACGGTCTCGAACGAACAAACCAGCCCCAACAAAAATCAACTGCTTCCCTACGACGATGCTGACCCGTACCAAGTTTTGTCCTCCATCATCGATGCAAGCACTAATAAGTTGAAGAGCGATTCCGTGTCAATCCTTCATCAAACAGTTTCAGAAGAGGCTTTCTGGGGCGTTCGATTTCAGTGCTCAGGCAGCATTCCTGCGGAATTTCAAAGCGCCGCAGAAGACCTCACAAAGAGGCAAAGACAAAGCTTCTGCTAAGGCAGGAATTCTCCATCCAGAAAAAATACAGGCTCGTTGCCCTGTCGCGAACAACTCCCGTAAATGCCGGGAATCAGTCCCAGACGGCAAGCGCTTCAGCGACGTTCTCCGTATCTGCGGTGGGCTTCATCGTGCACAACGGCGGAACCATAGGCGGTAGCAGCACTTTCCATCTCTCGCGAAAGACCTCGCGGGGTTGGCAGGAAGACACGGAAATCCCAAAATGTGGCCGAATCTATTAGCCGTGAATCAAAACGCAACGACGATATTTTGGACTCCGGGTCAGTGGCTCTTGGTACTGAGAGTGAGTGCAATAAAAAACCAAACCACGGTCGCATTACCCCGCAACCGAGCACATGGCGCGGAAGTGCAGAACAGATCTCGCTCGATCAAGTGGGCTGCGAAGCAAGAAAAACTCCAGCTGGAGGAGACATGCTTTTTCTTGACTTCTCCGAATCGGGTTGTCAAATGACCGTTTCGGGTACAATATGCGCACTCCCTGAAAGGCAAAATATTATGCGCACTATCGAGATTGACACCCTTTCCGAAGATGAACTCATCGAGTTAAATCACAAGGTCGTGGCTCGGCTCAGATTCCTCAGTCAAATGCGTTCGCATTCCGCCATGCTGGACTTCCGCGTCGGTGAGCGAGTGAAATTCCATCCTGACGGCGGCCCTGAATTACTGGGAACTTTGACCCGCTATAACAAGAAGACAGTCACGGTTGTCACCGACGCAGGTCAGCACTGGAACGTGTCTCCAGGTCTGCTCACCAGAGCCAATCCGCCCGGCACGGCGACCGCCTGCTCAAACGATTCCGGCGTCGCGCGCTTCGCAGATCGTTCCGCTGAAAAGTTAGAGGCACAAAACAAGGCTGTAGGCTGAACCGATTCACCCGCTTCGCTCCTTCTTGACAGCAGTAGCGAGCGCCGGAGTGCTCGCGCCCAAGCGTTCTCGCATTGGTTAGGTTGGGTGACCGTGACCGAGCCGGCGACCCCCTGCAGCAATCTCAACGAAAAGGTGCCGTAAGCCCGCCATCCACGATCATCGAATGCCCAGTCACATACGCCGCTGTATCGGAGCAGAGCCAGACAATTGCTTCCGCTGCTTCCTCCGGGCAGCCGAATCTGTCGAGGGCGATCATCGACTTGTACAAGCCTTCGGTCCTTTCCCTTGCTTGCGCGTCTCCACCAGTGATGCGCTCAAGGCTGTGGTTCAGCATGGGCGTATCGAACGCTCCGGCAACCAGCGCATTGACGCGGACTCCTTGTCGTCCGTATTCCTGCGCTGGGGATTTGGTCAGGGCGAGAACACCGGCTTTCGCGGCCGAATACAGAGCGCCCATTTGGGCGCCTCCAAGTCCGTTCACCGAAGAAACATTCACGATTGCGCCTCCGGCGGGCGACGAGCTGGACAACGCGGCAAAAGAGCTGAATTTAATGCTTGGTCAAGCTATCGGATCAGCTTACAAATATACAAATCCTCAGAATTCCACCGAGGATAACAAGCTGTTTGGAGAGGCGTGCGACGGTAAGCTGGGGCCGTTGGCCTGCCGCACATGTCCTGAATTGCTAAGCGGCACGATCGGACCGACATGGGAACAAAATAATATTCTCGCCTTTTATTCGCCAGCACAGCCGCTTGTTAGCCCGAAGGGTCCCGTTTGCGGCAACTCGGAAAAACCTTGAGGCGGCAGAAAAACATCCAACTTGCGCGTCGCATATATCAGTTGCCCGGAATAAGTGGCCGGACTACGATTGCCGCCCAGGCACCGCCGCAGCAAGAATTCGCAGAAAGGAGGCTCCTTTGATGTTCAGTTACGGACCCGACCGCACGTTCCTGTTGGCCGGAATCTTACTGTGCGCTCCCGCCACTTGCCACGCACAATCCGGAACAACATCCAGTCCGAGCACTCCGGGCCAAGCCATTCCTGGAACCGGTGGAGTAAGCCCCTTCGCTGGTAGCGTGCCGGAAAAGCTCGTTCCGGGAGTGATGCCGCTATCGTTGCAGGGCGCGATCGATCGCGGACTTAAACAAAATCTCGGTGTATTGCTTTCGGATGCGGACATTCGCTCGGCTCGCGGGCAGCGCTGGGAGCAATTAAGCGCACTTTTGCCGCATGTGAACGCTGCACCATACGTGGCCGCTTCTAAAATTAATCTCGGCGAGCTCGGTCTGAGCAGTTTTGGCGGGATCCAAATTCCGTCTTCCGTCGGCCCTTTCTCGTATTTTGACGCGCGCTTCGCTGTGACGCAGACTTTGTTTGATTGGAAAGCGATTAGCGCCACTCGTGCAGCCCGCCAGAGCCTGAAGTCCGCCGAATATTCCTATAAAGACGCTCGTGACCTCGTAGTGCTCGCCGTGGGCTATACCTACTTGCAGGCCATCGCGGACGAGGCACGCATCGAAACCGCGGAAGCGCAGGTCAAGACCGCCCAGGCACTCTACGATCAAGCCTCGGACCAGGTGAACGCAGGCACGTCACCGGCGATCGACGGGCTTCGTGCCAAGGTAGAGTTGCAGACTCGCCGGCAGCAATTGGTTCAAGCGCAGAACACGTTCGCGATCCAAAAACTGACGCTAGCACGGGTGATAGGTCTGTCGCCTGGACAGGAATTCGAATTGACAGACAAGTCCCCTTATCAGCCGTTCGAAATCGTTACCGTGGATGAGGCTTTGAAGCGCGCATACGCTTCACGTTCCGATTATCAGGCGGCCATGACCGATGTACGTGCCGCGGAATTCTCGCGCAAAGCTGCGGTCGCCGGCTATCTGCCGTCGCTCTCCTTCAATGCTGATTACGGCGCTGCAGGCGCGCATCCCAGCGCGGCGACGCAAGTATTCGAGGTACGAGGAACTCTGTCGATTCCGATCTTTCAGGGAGGCAGTGTCCACGGCGATGTTCTACAGGCCAATGCGAAGCTTGCTCAGAGCCGCGAACGCCTCGACAACCTACGGGCGCAGATTGATGCTGATGTGCGAACCGCATTGCTGAACCTGCAGTCGTCGGCAGAGCTGGTTAGCGTGGCGCGAAGTAACATTACGCTGGCGGAAGAGACTCTTGTCCAGTCCCGCGATCGATTCACAGCGGGTGTCACCGATACCGTGGAAGTGGTGCAATCGCAAGAAGCCGTCGCCAGCGCGCACGAGCAGTACATCTCAAGCCTCTACAGTTATAATTTTGCAAAAATTTCCCTGGCTCGCGCCATCGGCGTCGCTGAAAACGGCGTCCGAGAATACTTCAAGGAAAAATGAACATGGCGGACGAAAACCCAGCCCGCTCGGTTCCTCCCGCGGGCAAAGAGTCACCGATCGAACCGTCGCCGGTGACCGACACCGTGTATACCGCGCCATCCTACCGCAGTCCAAAACGCCGAAGAACCTTGGTTATTCTGATCGGCGTTGTGGTGCTGCTTGTTGGCGGCGTTTTTTTGTGGCGCTACTTTAACAGCTATGAATCAACCGACGATGCCCAGGCGGACGTTCACCTCTATCCAGTCAGCGCGCGTATTTCCGGCTACGTTGTGCGCGTTAACGTGGAAGACAATCAGTGGGTGCAGAAAGGCACGGTGTTGGTGGAGATCGACCCAAAGGATTACGAGGTCGCGGTCGCGCAGGCGCAAGCCAATCTTTCCAACGCCGAAGCCACAGCCCAATCGCTGAATGTCACTGTGCCGATCACTACAATTAACACCGCCAGCCAACTGAAGTTCACCGCCTCCGATATCGAAAATGCCCAAGCTGGAATCATCGCCGCTCAGAGACAACTGACCGCCGCGCATGCCCAACTGGACGAAGCGGAGGCCAACAATGTGCGCACTCAAGACGATCTCCGCCGCTACAAGTTGCTGGTGGACAAACGCGAAGTGGCCGAGCAGATCTATGACCAGGCGTTGGCCAGCGCCAAATCCAGCACCGCTTCGGTAGCGGCGGCCCGCGCGAACGAGTCTGCCGCGGAACAATTTGTGCAACAGGCCCAGAGCCGCCTGGCGCAGGCACAGGCCAATCACCAATCCGCGGAAACTGGACCGCAGCAGGTGTCGTCCACGCGGTCTCGCGTTCGTGCGGCGATCGCCGATGTCGAGCAAAAGCGAGCGCTCCTCGAGCAGGCCCAGCTGAACCTTCAATACACCAAGATTGTTGCGCCGGTATCGGGCGCCGTGAATAAAACAGTTGTCGTCGGCCTCAACATTCAACCGGGACAACAACTCCTCACTGTGGTGCCGCTCGATGAAGTCTGGGTCACGGCCAATTTCAAAGAAACTCAGCTGCGGCGCATGCGAGTTGGACAGCGGGCGGAAATCCATGTTGATTCGTCGGGCAAAACCCTAAAGGGCCATGTAGACAGCATTGCTGGCGCAACCGGCCCGCTCTTCAGTCTGCTTCCGCCGGAGAATGCCACCGGCAACTATGTGAAAATTGTGCAGAGGATTCCGGTAAAAATCGTCCTCGATCAGGGCGAAAACCGGGATCATCAACTTCGGCCCGGCATGAATGTCGTGCCAGACGTATATCTCCAATGAGTTCCGCAGCTCTCACAATCGATCAGGATGTTTGGCACCCTAAATTCAATCCGTGGCTCATCGCTGTGGTCGTCGCGCTGGCAGCGTTCATGGAGGTACTCGACACTAGCATCGCCAATGTGGCGCTGCCGTACATGGCCGGTAATCTGGGAGCGAGCAACGATCAGAGCACTTGGGTTCTGACCTCGTATCTGGTCTCGAATGCCATCATTCTGCCAATCAGCGGTTGGCTCGCGGGCGCGTTGGGTCGCAAGCGTTTTTTCATGGCCTGTCTCGGTGTGTTTACGGTGAGTTCTTTGCTCTGCGGCTTGGCGCCGAGTCTCGGGCTTCTGCTTCTGTTTCGCGTACTGCAAGGGGCAGGCGGAGGAGGATTGCAGCCGATGGCTCAGGCCATCCTTGCAGACACCTTTCCCCCGCAGCAACGAGGTCTAGCCTTTGCGTTGTACGGCATCACAGCCATTATGGCGCCGACGATCGGACCAACCCTCGGAGGCTGGATTACCTTCAATTACTCGTGGCGGTGGATCTTTTTTATTAATCTCCCAGTTGGACTTATCACATGGTTTCTGGTGAGACGTGTTGTCGAGGACCCGCCTTATGTAGCTCGGCTCAAATCCGCCGGCGTGAAGTTGGACTACATCGGCATAGCTCTTCTGACTATAGGAGTTGGAGCGTTGCAGGTGCTGCTTGACAAGGGCCAGGAGGACGATTGGTTCGGGTCGCGTTTCATTACGACCTTGATCATCATGGCTACCGTTTGCCTGATTTCGCTGGTGATCTGGGAATGGTTTCACAAGACTCCCATCATTGACGTTCGCATGTTCAAGAGTTTCAACTTCGCCAGCTCGAGCTTGATGATGTTCGTCCTGGGAATCCTGCTGTTCAGCAGCCTGGTGCTGATGCCGCAATTCCTCCAGACGCTTCTGGGATACACCTCGCAACTGGCTGGACTCGCGCTCTCCGCTGGGGGCCTTGTTTTGCTGTTTGAAATGCCGATCATGGGGAAACTGACAACGAAGTTCCAGGCGCGCTATCTGATCGCTTTCGGATGGCTGGCCTTGTCTGTTGCGATGTTCTATTCCACAAAACGAATTGACTTGCAGATTAGCTTCAGTGCCGCCACTCTGTTGCGCATCGCCCAAGTGATTGGTTTGGGCTTTCTGTTTGTACCGATCACCCTCGTGGCTTACATCGGAATTTCGCCGGAGAAGAATAACGCCGTAGCCGGTATCGTCAATTTCATGCGCAATATGGGCAGCAGTGTGGGAACCTCGCTCGTCACCACCTTGATTGCCCGCCGATCGCAATTCCACCAAGCCAGGCTCGTCGAGTACGCCAGACCCGACAATCCTAATTTCCAGAATGCGGCAAGCGGCCTGGCGCAGCACATCGCTAACTCGGGAGTAAGCCCGCATGATGCGCACGTCGTTGCGATTGCCAGGATCTACCAGAACTTGCAAGCGCAGGCGGCCAGCTTGGCCTATGTAGATGTTTTTATGGTCCTTGCAGTGGGCGCCGCGATCATGTTCTGTCTGTCGTTTGCTTTAAAGAAGAATGATCCTGGTGGCGGCGCGGTAGTGGAGGTTGGTTAAGCGAAGCGGATGAAAGAGTGGAATAATGTATTGGAATAACAAAGTGGAATAATAACGTAGTGTCAGCTAGGCAAAGCAGCGAAGTTTGCATGGCTGGCACAGGAAATTCATGATCAAAATTGTCACAATCGAACGGGAATACGGAAGCGGCGGAGGCGAAATCGCGCAAATGCTTTCGACGCAACTGGGTTGGAAGCTTTGGGATCAGTTGTTGACCGAGGAGATTGCCAGGCTTGCGAATTGTCCCAAAGCCGTCGTCGAGGTTCGCGAGGAACGCACAGATCCACTCTACTACCGACTCTTCAAATCCTTTTTGCGTGGGAGTTATGAAGGCAGCCTCAATGCACACAAATTGAACGTAGTGGACAGCGAAACCATTTTGAAGATTACAGAACGAGTCGTTCAGCACGCAGCGAAGACCGGGAACTCCGTCATCGTCGGAAGGGGGTCCCAGCATTTTCTCAGGAACCGTCCAGATACGCTGCGTGTGTTTCTTTACGCTCCGAGAGAGGATAAAGTGCGCCGCCTGTTGGCTCGTGGCAAGAGCGAGAAGGAAGCCTGGGAGCTCGTGGATACCGTCGACCGCGAGCGCGTCGATTTCATCCAGAAGTATTTCCGCGTCGAATGGCCTGATCGCGCCATTTACCACACCATGATCAATACCGCGATTGGCGATGAGTCCGTCGTTCACATGATTCTGGATTTCATAAAAACCATCGACGCAAAAGTCATCACGTAAGTGCGCCTGCAACCCCGCTGTTCGTAAATTCCTTCCGAGAAAGGAATACATGTTCTTTCGCGGGATAAATGTCTTGGAACGGGCACGCATTCCAGCACAGACTCGGTACGCTCAGCCACCTTGGCGCATTGACATCGTAGTTGCCAAGCACGATCTAAATCTGCACAAATGGTTACTGCGCAAGCGTTCAAGGCAAGTTTCCTCGATCGGTACTCCCGCCTAGCTCAGGTAGGCGGCGCTTTTCCGCGCTCGAAATTTGGGTGAGAAAGTCTTCTTGGTGCACAAAAGCTTGCAAATGGGGTGATTCAGCGCAAATGAGCGCACTCGAAGTCATTCAAAACAAATAAAGCGTGGTGAGTACGAACAGGGCAGGGAAAATTAGCTAGCCGTTGCTCGACCACACATTACAAAGAAAAACCGCTTTTTCGTCGGCACGCTCCACCACTTAACGATGTGGATGCTCGTTTTGCGCATGCTCCGATTTCGGGGCGGAGTTGTGCTGCTGCACCGCGCGATCCGTCCTGGCGTTGTGCTTGTCGTTGTAAATCTGCCTGCTCGCATTGTTCTGCTGATGATTGACTTGTGCGCGCTCTTGCGGCGTGAGCTTGCCGCCGTTCGCCGCACGGTCGTTGCGAACTTCACGATTGATGTTCGCTTCTCGGTTCTCGACTCGGCCGGTCTCCCGCGGCGTCAGTTGTCCTGACTTCGCACCGTTCGCAATCCGCGCCTGTTGCTTTCCTTCGCGCGCATCGACCCGGCCCATCGCCGCTGTCGCCGGTCTCCCGTGATTCTCGGACGCGAAGTTCGCGCGATTCGAACCGGCGCTATGCTGATGCGAAACCTGCATGGCCGTTGGCTGCATATGCCTCTCGCGGCTGGCCGACATTTCTCCACGCGTGGGCCGCGCCCCAATCCCGCCTGGGCCGCCGTTGAAGCTGGTCCTATTTACCGTCCGGTTGTTCACGATCACGGTCTTGTTGATGTACGTGTTGTGAATCACTGTTCTGTTCACACTTACCACCGCAGTGTTGTACGCGAAACGTCCGCCGCGCCATTCTCCGCCCACAAATCCGACCCCACTGTATCCGAATCCATAATTCACGCCGCCATAAAAGCCGATATGCGGACCCCAATACCCGGCATGAAATACATACACGCCTTCGTTCCAGCCCCAATATCCCGGCGTCCACAACACACCCACACGCGGCGGCGCCACCCAAACTCCGGGCACCCAGTAATATCCTTCATCGCCGTATGCCCAATAGCCCGGTGTCCACATGTAACCCTCCACCGGACAAGGTGGCTGCTCGTACACTGGCAGAGCCGGCGGTCCCACGCGCACCGATACGCCTACGGAAACCTGCGCTCGCGAAGCCGCGGGCACCAGAAAAACCAGCAACGTTAGAAACAGAGCTCGCGTCGAGAACAATCTGCGCATGACGGAATCCTCCCAAGGAAGTCCTTGTGCTCGCATCACATCAATTGCTGAGTACCGCCGAGAACTCAGTCCTGTTTAACCGTCATTCCTAAGTCCCGGCTTCCTACATGGAAACACTTTTGCAGGTGATTTGTTTCGTTCTCGAAGACCAGTGTTGACTGGACCTAAGGACAGGCAAGTACAGGGTTCGCCGTCATGGGGCCTTTCGTCTGAAGCGTGGCAATGGATCGATCCGGCGACTAATTTGTGCTTTGCCAATAGGCCTACGCCGAGCGTTGATTAACCGAAGGGATTGGCGGTAACGCAAGTCGCAGATCCTTTGCAGTCTCAGCTCGAAAAAATTAAGGACCCTGCGCGCGCGGAAGAGCTTGATTTGGTGCACTCTAGCGTGCAAATGGGATGATTCAGTGCAACTGACAGCGTGCAAAGTCATTCAAAACAAATGAAACGTGGTGAGTACGAACCGGGCAGGTAGATTTTTTTTTAGCAAACCGCCGCATTCAGCCGCTCTTCCGCCTCTCCGCGGTTTGGTTTCAACTGCTAACCACAGAACTTACGATACCCTGGTGGCCAAATGGTGGCTTGACGGATGAGGCGTGCGAAAAACCGCCGCCTATGGGGGCTCTCAAGAATCAAGACACGGCGACATAGACACGGCTTCCCTTGAACGAGAAAGTCCAAGTTTGCGCATTTTTCCAATTAGAGTGGGCGCACTTGAATTCCCAGCCTCGTTGCCACCGTAGTTTTCAGGAGTATTCTCTTGTCAGCACTCATGCACTAGCGTTCAGCTCCGAACGGGAATACATGCAGTGCATGCGAGAGCAGTTCAACACCGGCTCGACAGACACGAAGGAGAAATAGTCATGACGACACGCCCGCCAGTGCCTCCCTTTTCCAGGGAAAGCGCCATGCAAAAGGTTCGGTTGGCGGAGGATAGTTGGAACTCGCGCGATCCCGAAAAAGTAGCACCAGCCTACACGGTGGATTCCCACTGGAGAAACCGCGCGGAATTCGTGAATGGAAGGGCAGAGATCGTCGCCTTCCTGACACGCAAATGGGCGAAAGAATTGGACTATCGGTTGATCAAAGAGCTTTGGGCCTTTCACGAGAATCGCATTGCGGTGCGTTTTGCCTACGAGTGGCACGATGACTCGGGGAACTGGTACCGATCGTACGGCAACGAAAATTGGGAATTCAACGAGGATGGCTTGATGCAATGGAGGCTTGCGTGTATCAATGATCTTCCGATCAAAGAATCAGAACGCAAATACCACTGGCCGCTCGGCCGCCGTCCTGACGGGCACCCTGGGTTGAGCGACCTCGGATTCTGAAACGATTCCATGGTATCGGATTGATTTCAGGCGAGGGACACCGAGATTGCCGAGTAATCCTAAACGAAATCGAACCAGGAGCAACACATGCTCACCACAGCGTCAGCCGAAATTTCACGTCGTCAGTTTCTCGCCGCAGGAGGTCTGACGGTCGCCGCGGCTTGTCTTGTTCCAACAGGCCTTTGTGCACAGAAAGACACCTCGTTGAACAAGCGTTAAAAAAAGCCGCCACCGCGAAGGTCACGGTTCAAACCCGCCGGAATGCGCACGAACTGGGGCGTGCGTGCAAATAAAGACACGCCTGACCTGTTACCGGATTACGAACCGTCGGTGGGCGCGTTTGCCAAGGCGCTGAAGTCATACTGGGGGAACGAAACTAGCGATCCGGTCAAGGTGGCTGAGGTCGTGCTGTGTCTGGCGGCCAGCGATCGTCTGCCCGCACATCTCCTACTGGGGAGTGACGCCGTTCAGTACGCTGGACAAGCCGAAGCGACACGTGCAGCCGATGCAGAACGTTGCCGCGAGATTAGCGTCTCGACCGAGGTCAACGCTTCGGCACCCTTGCCAGCTTTGAGATTCTGAGCGGCAAAGCCGTTCATCCGTTGGTCGGTGCTTCTCGCGTGACTCCGTCCTTTGTAACCAGCACCATGCGGAACCGTGCTTTGCCTTGCATCATGCGCGCGTAGCCATCAGCAGCCTGTTCGAGAGGAACTGTCTCGATCATCGGGCGGATATTCTCCAGGACGCTGAAGGCAAGGGCGTCCTCGGTATCAATCGCCGTGCCAGCCAGTGAGCCGTAGATCGAGCGCCCTCCAAAGACAAGCGGGAACGCACTCAATTGCATCTGGTCCTGTGGTACACCCACCACGATGAGCTTCCCGCGGGCTGCAAGACCGGACACAAGTGGCCCCATAGCATTGCCACTGGGGGCTGTGGCGAGAATAGCCCTGGCTCCGCCCATACGCTGCAAGACCGCTGCGGCATCATCGACGGCAGTATCGATGTAGACGTGCGCGCCCAATTCTTTCGCGAGCTTTTCCTTTTCGCTTCCACGTCCGATTGCGACAGTCCGGAATCCCATGTGCCGCGCAAACTGGATACCAAGATGCCCCAGACCACCGATGCCCTGCACAGCGACCAAATCTCCGCCGCGCAAGCCAGCATTGCGAAGAGCGTTGTAGGTTGTGATCCCCGCACAGAGGAGAGGTGCAGCGTCTACAGAAGTGAGCTCGTCAGGGACGGAAGAGATGCCGCGCGCTTCAGCGATCATCACTTCCGCATATCCTCCATCCACGGTGACTCCCGGTATCACGGGGTTCTGACAATTCACAATGTCTCCGCGTCTGCATGGCTCGCACACCCCGTCTTCGCCGCCAAAGAAGCCGACACCGACCCGTTGACCGATTTTCCATCGAGACACTCCGCTGCCTATCGCGTCAATGCGACCAACCACTTCATGCCCGGGAACGCGCGGGAGTTTCAAACCCGGGTAGATACCGGTGACCGTGGCGGCATCGGTGTGACAGATTCCACATGCTTCTACTCGAATCCGAACCTGACCCACCCCAGGCTCAGGAACTGGCCGCTCGACTACTCGAAGCACGCCGGGTGCGGAGACTTCGGCCGCCTTGTATGTGGCTTTCATATGCCTCTCATTTGTACTTCACTCTGGATGATGATTATAATCCATTCTCTGGTTTCGATTCGCGCAATCGCCATCCGGTTACAGCGTTTTTTGCGGGCTAACGGCTTCGCTTCCCGCAAGCGCGTCTTAAGCTCTGGTTTTTCTAAGAGGGCCAATGCGGCCATTCCAAGGCTGAAAAGGCGAAGACTCATAAGCGCATCGTTCCTATCGTGTTAAAGAGATTCCGCGAAAATGGGATTACCGGGATCGGAATCGCAGACCTGATGAAGGAAGCCGGTCTTACCGTCGTCGGCACTTCAAACCGCGTGATGACTTAGTGGCAGAAGCGGTCGGGTCGGCGCTCGGGCGTGTGGAAGCATCAGGTGGATGCGGTTGCCTCCGGCGCGGCCGCTCGCCCCGCACGTCAAACCGGTTTGACATAAATTTCACGGTTCCCGAACGACGGCCAGCCCATTTCTTGCGTCCAATACAGAGCGGGTTCCCGAGAGTGGTCATGGTCAATCGTAGCCGTATCTTTTCTGAGAAATTGTTTCTAAAATAAGAGACTAGACCGGCATACGGCTTTCCGGGTACCTCAGCCCAGATCTCCTGGTTAAAAGGTTTCTCGGCTTCGCAGTTTTGCTCCGGCGTTGATGCAGTTGGCCTAGGCTCTCTGACACGAAACATTTAGCCCCTGAAGGGCGTATGGATAAGTAGAAACCGACAAATTCTGTATTACTGGGTGTCTCCGTCAGGACGGCTGCCAACGGTTGCTGGCGAGACGTTTGCCAGAGACATGAAAAGGAAACAATAGTCATGAAGATGTGGCAAAAAGTGGCGATTGGTGCCGCTGTCGTGGTGGTCGGAGCGGGTATCGTTCTTTACAGTGTGAATCAGGCGAATAAGGGCGTCACCACCGTGCAAACGGCCAAGGTCGGCAAGCAAGACACCCTAGTCTCCCTTGTCACCGCCTCGGGCGAAATAAAACCCACGACGTACACGAACGTCCAAGCCCAAGGCTTCGGCCGTATCACCGACATTCTTGTTAGGGAAGGCGATCGCATCAAAAAGGGCGACCGTTTGCTCCTTCAGGAAAACGTCCAGGCCAACGCCGACGTTCAGGCGCAATCGGCTGCCATGAACTCTTCAGAGTCCGGCATTCTCGCGGCCGATGCCAGTTATAAGTCCGCACAAGCGGACCTCCTCCTTCAGAAAGCAAATCAGGAAAAAGCTAAACTGGATTACGAGCGCGGCCAGGGTCTATATAAGGATGGGCTTATTCCCAAGCAGGATTTCGATCAGCGCAAGACTTCCTACGACGCGGCAGCAGCCTCGGTCGACTCGGCTAGCGCAAAGGTTCTTCAGCTCAAAGCGCAGCTCGAACAGTCGCGCTCGCAACTCAATCAAAACAAAGCCGTTCTTACTCGCACTCGCGACATCTTGAGCAAGACCACATACGTTTCTCCCATCAAGGGCATCGTCAGCTACCTGCCCGTACGTCTCGGCGAATACGTTGTTCCGGGCATTCAGAATTCCAACGGCAGTTTCCTGATGACCCTTTCGGACATGTCCATCGTCACTGCCGAAGTGAAAGTGGACGAAACAGACATCGTCAACGTGCGCATGGGGCAGGACGCAGAGGTTACGATCGATGCGGTGCCAGGAAAAATCTTCCATGGCAAAGTCACGGCGATTGGTTCGCAGGCCGTTCTGCGTAGTTCAGGCTTAGCGACAACGCAATCCACTACAAGCACACAGGAGGCGAAAGACTTCAAGGTCGTCGTCACCCTGGACAGTCCGCCGGAAAATCTCCGTCCCGGCCTTTCGACCACCGCCAAGATCAAGACCGCCGAAAAGAAAAGTGTGGTTGCGATTCCCATCCAGGCCCTTGCGGTACGTTCGCGCAAGGACTTGGAAGAGGCAAAAAAGAATGCCAAAGGCAACGGCGGAAGTGTGACTCTTGCTGCCCCTCTACCGGCGCCTGGCGGCGATCCCAAGAAAGAGGAAATTCAGGGTGTGTTCATCGTTAACGGCAAGAAGGCATTGTTCCATCCGGTAAAAACCGGAATCAGTGGCGTCACCGACATCGAAATTACAGAAGGTTTGCAGCCGGGTGACGAAATTGTCGTGGGAAGCTACAAGGCTTTGCGGACTCTAAAGCCCGAAGCTCCTATTAAAGTTGACAACTCCGCTCCAAAGAAAACGGACGACCAGCAAAGTTAAGTGATCGGAATTGAGGAGAAGCAGATGGCTCTCGAAGCAGTCACACTGGAATCCTATCGCGAAGATCTTGTAACGAACGGACTGGTCATCAAGACCAGCGAACTTGCGAAAGTGTACGAAATGGGCTCAGAGCAGGTACACGCGCTCCGCGGCGTCGATCTCGAAATCCGCAAAGGCGAGTACGTTGCGATTATGGGCCCTTCGGGCTCCGGAAAATCCACGCTCATGAACCTGATTGGCTGTCTCGATTCGCCGAGTTCCGGTAAGTATTGGCTTGCCGGGCGCCTCGTGAGTGAACTCGACGACGATGAACTGGCGTACATTCGAAATAAGGAAATTGGGTTTGTCTTTCAGACGTTCAATCTCTTGCCCCGCGCCACAGCTCTCCACAACGTCGAACTACCACTCATCTACAATGGCACGCCGGCCGAAGAGCGCCTCGAAAAAGCCAAGCAGGCCTTAGGCCGCGTGGACCTGACCGACCGCATGCACCACAAGCCCAATGAGCTTTCCGGTGGGCAGCGCCAACGCGTTGCCATTGCGCGCGCCCTGGTGAATTCGCCTTCGATCGTCTTGGCCGACGAGCCGACGGGAAACCTCGACTCGCGCACCGGCGAGGAAATCATGGCCCTGTTCGCCAATCTGCACCGTCAGGGAAATACCATCATTCTCGTCACGCACGAAAATGACATTGCCCAGCACGCTCACCGCGTCATCTACATCCGCGACGGCAAAATCGCTTCCGACGAAGCGGTTAAGAAGTAATCCCCAGGAATCGCAGAGTTTATCTAGGCCCTCGAGTTCGCTAGAGCGTGCGCATCCTGTCGTTGGGCGTCAATCCCCACGACGCGGATTCCGCATTAATCCTTTCGCTATTGGGCTCAGAAGCTTCGCCTTCCACCCAATCCAGGCACCTTAAAATCAGGGGTACGAGCCATGCCTTCTTCCCGCACCTACGCTTGGATTGCGGCCCTGTTCTTCCTGTTCGTCGGGACCTACGCTATCGTCTCGCTGACGGTTTCACCTGGCCAGTCACTCAACACCTTCGGCAACATCGCGCAATGTCTCGTGCCGCTCGTCGCAAATGCCGGGTTACTGCTTAACGCCGGCACCCCTCACTGGCGCCGCAATGTTTTCTGGATGCTTGCCGCGATGTCCTGCACTCTTTGGATGATCGGCCAGTTCCAGTGGACCTACTATGAGGTCTATCTCCACCAGCCTCTCCCGGATTTGTATCCGGGCGACATCATTTTTTTCTTGCGTGGCATTCCTCTTATGGCCGCGCTTGCTCTTCGTCCCCACCTGAAGCGCAGCGAACTTGCGCTCCGTTTCGGCTATCTCGATTTTGTACTGCTTCTCTCCTGGTGGATCTTTCTTTACGCCTTTGTCGTGCTTCCGTGGATGTACGCCGAGCCCGCGCTTGGTCAATATAACTTCACTTACGACCTGATCACGAATATTCAAAACATGGTCACCGTCGTCGGTCTTGGCGTGCTTTGGCTACAGGGCCGCGGCGCCTGGCGCACTGTCTACGCCAATCTTTTTGGCGCCGTAGCGATGTACATGCTCTCGTCGTTGATGATCAACGTCACCATCAGCCTCAGGATTTATCACACCGGCAGTCTTTACGATCTGCCTCTTGTCGCGTCCTTCGTGTGGTTCGGCACCGCCGGCTTGATCGCCTATAAGAACGGAAACGCTCTCGATGAGTTCGCGGATTCCTCGTCTTCCGAAAACAGCGATCAGAAAAAGGGCGAAAGCATCATCGCGTCCCGTTTGGCCATGGCGGCCGTCGTCTCCCTGCCGATTTTCGCGATATACACGATTAAATTCGCCCACGATTCTCCCGCTGTCCGTGAATTCCGGCTGATGACCATTTTGCTCGCCGCGGTTCCTCTCGGTTTCCTGGTATTTCTGCGCCAGCACTTGGCGGACAGGGATCGTGCGCGGCTTCTTGCGCGCGCTGAACAATCCGTCGAAAATCTTCAGCGCCTTCAGGCGCAACTGGTCCAGACCGAAAAGCTCGTATCTCTGGGGCAACTCGCCGCCGGCGCCGCCCATGAAATCAATAATCCCTTGACCGCGATTCTCGGCTATTCCGATCTCCTCGCTGACGATGCTTCACTGCCCGAAAAGCCCAGGGCCATCGCGGCCAAGATTCGCGACCAGGCTCGCCGCACCAAAACACTTGTGGGCAACTTGCTGAGTTTCGCTCGCCAGGTCCCGGCCGAACGCACGCTGCTCGACCTCAACACTGTCGTTACGAACGCTGTACAGTTGCGCGCTCTCGATTTGCGCAATTCCGGCACAAAAATCGATCTTAAGCTGGAGTCGGTTCTGCCCGGAGTGCGCGGCGACGGGAATCAGTTGATGCAGGTCTTTTTCAATATTGTGAGCAACGCTGTCGACGCGATGGAATCGCACAATGGTGGTGGAACTCTGACCATCAAGACCGTGCGTGATCGCGCGAATGTCGCCATTCTGTTTTCCGACACCGGTCCCGGCATCAAGGAGCCGCATCGCGTTTTTGATCCGTTCTATACCACCAAGCCAATCGGCAAAGGCACCGGGCTTGGCCTTAGCATCTGCTTTGGTATTGTCCAGGAACATGGCGGGAGAATTCTTTGCTACAACGGTCAGGATGGTGGCGCAGTGTTCCGCGTGGAACTTCCTGCCGTGCTTGCAGCTTTTCCCGCGCGTGACCCGCAGGCTACTCCAGCTGGGTCGCAGGTCGTGAAGAGCCCTTGAAATCTTTGCCCGTTCCGCTGCGTACTGCCTCTCAGATAGCCACGAGCGGGACGGTTTCTCAAATCGTGCTAGAGTTCCTTTTCTGCCCCCTTTCCGGAGCCACTCATCTATGCCAGACATCGCTATCGCAACTGAGAAGCTGACTCGCCGTTTCGGTGCTCTGACGGCCGTGGACGGCATCGACCTCGAGGTCGAGTCGGGGCAATTCTTCGGCTTCCTCGGTCCAAACGGCGCCGGCAAATCCACCACCATCAAGATGCTCACCGGCCTCTTGGCTCCCTCTTCTGGCCGCATGTCACTTCTCGGCCTTGATTTTTCGCAACATCCCATCGAGGTCAAACGCCAGATCGGCGTTGTTCCGGAGGGCATGGGTCTCTTCGAACGCCTCAACGCGCCCGAGTACCTGGAATTTGTCGGCCGCATGTATGGCCTCGATAAAGCCACTACCCGCAAGCGTAGCGACGAGCTGTTGGAATTCATGCAACTTGCCGATCGCTCGAAAACCATGATTGCGGACTACTCTCACGGCATGCAGAAAAAGCTGGCTCTCGCCGCTGCAGTCATTCACGGGCCCAGAATTCTCTTTCTCGATGAGCCGTTCGAAGGTGTTGACGCGCTCGCTGCCGGCGCCCTGAAAGAATTACTCGCGCGCATGACCGAGCGCGGCGTCACAATCTTCCTCACTTCTCACGTTTTGGAAATCGTTGAACGCCTTTGCAGTCATGTCGCTATCATCAAAAAAGGCCAGTTGGTCGCGCAAGGTTCAATGGAGCAACTTCGTGCCGGCGTTCCGAGTGTTGAAGGCCGCACGCTCACGCTCGAAGATATATTTCTCTCCGTCGTGGGACAGGGCGCGGATCGCTCTCAGCTCGAGGAACTTTCATGGCTGACTTAGCCGCCGGTCCCGGACTTCTTGAACAAATTCGTCTTGTCTCCTGGCTTCGCTGGCGCATTCTTCGCAACAGCCTGCGCAAGAAAAGCCGCCGCCTCGATCTTCTGGGCCTTGTCATCTCTGGTTTGGTCAGCGCAATTTTTGTCGCCTGCGTGACCGTCGCGTTTTTTGTTGGGACCAAATCCCTGATTGAGAAACATCACGAACAATTTCTTGGTCTCCTGTTTCTCGCTCTTCTCGTCTGGTGGCAGTTGTTTCCCATCTTGCTCGCTGGATTTACTCCTCAATTCGCCTTTCGCTCGCTGCTTCGCTTTCCGCTGAAGCTCTCTGCGTTCTACCTTATCGGTATGGCTTATGGCCTGGCGGATTCCGCGGCCGTCGCGGCTTTGCTTTGGATGATAGCCATGATTGCCGCAACGCTCATTGCGCAGCCCGCGGCGGCGCCCGTGATGTTCGTGGTCTGCGTAATGTTTGCGGCGTTGAATGTAACCGTTGAGCGGCTTCTTGGCGCCTGGGTCGAAAAACTCCTGGCAAAGCGTAGATCGCGGGAAGTTTTCTTCAGTCTTTTCATTCTCGCCATGATCAGCTTGCAGTTTCTCAATCCCATAATGCAGAAATACGGGCGCGGCTTTGTGACTGTCGTGCGCGGTTGGCTGCCATATTTGTGGCTTCTTCCGTCATCTTTTGCGGGAGATGCAGTCGCACGATCAGTGCAGCATCAATGGGCAGCAGCGGCCCTCAAGCTCAGCGTGCTCGCCGTGTATGTTGCGCTCTTCACTGTTCTCTTGTGGATGCGCTACGCTCAGCTTTATTGCGGCGAAGAACTGAGCGAAACCGCGGCGCCCGCGCGCAAGGAGAGACGTGCGGCCATCTCTGCGACGGACGGGAACGATGTGCTCGGTTTTCTGCCACCGCAGGTTCTCGCGGTCTTTCGCAAGGAACTTCTCTATCTCCGCCGAAATACGTTTTTGTTTTTCGGCCTGCTTTTCCCCCCCATGCTGGTTTTGTTTTTTAGCGTTCAGTTTGCCGGCGCCCATCCCACGGCGTTCAAAAAAGGCGTTTCGCCTGACCTCTTCTTTCCCGGCATGATGGCCTACCTCGTTCTGATTCTTATCGCGCCGGCCTACAACAACTTTGCGTATGAGGGCAAAGGCATTCAGACCTACTTCACGTCACCCGCCGGCTTCAGAGAAATTCTCGTTGCCAAGAATCTCGTTACTGCTCTATTGCTCGTATGCGAGATCGCGTTCTGCGTTGCCCTGGTGGGCTGGCGCGCCGGATTGCCCTCCACGCCGGTCCTGTTCGCCACGTTCGCAGGCATGATCTTTTCCATCGTAGGCCAACTGACGATTGCCAACTGGTCTTCACTGAATTTCCCGCGCAGAATGGAGTTTGGCAAAATGCAGGGCCAGCGAAATTCCGGAATGTCCGTTCTCATCATGTTTAGTGTGCAGATTCTTTTTGGCAGTGTCAGCGCATTGATTCTTTTTTCTGGTCGCTGGACCGGTAGTCCCTGGCTTCCTGCCGAAGTCTTCTCTGTATTGGCTGTCGCCGCGCTCGGTGGCTACTTCTCCTCTCTCGATGCATTCACGGACCTCGCGGAAAAAAAGAAAGAAACACTCATCGACGCTCTCTGCCGTTGAAATCAGATGCCTTTTCTCCGCACACCCGCTGCTGCTCTCAGCGTCGCTGCCTAAATTCTTTCGCCGGTGCCCTTGCTCACCGTTCCGTGTGTCCAGAATGTCACGGACCTTACGTTCCATCGCGCCCCGGTACTTGCGGGAGAAGCCTGGTACTGTCGCTCTATTTCTGTCCACGCACGCTCCCTCCCATACTGCATGCATGCATAAAGAACAGTTTAGTCCCGCTGTGCTGATGGTGGAGTCTCCGGCATCCGCGTCTGAAACCTTGATTCCAATCCCTGAATCTGCTGCGCAACGCGCTTCTACTGCCCCAGTATTGAGCGCGGCGATCACCGGTTTGGATCCGGTGTCTTCTTCAACGCTGCGGCATATGCTGCTGCAAACGGGCGTTGTAAAAGACGTTCATGAATGGGCCTCGGACAAAATGGCCCAATTGCGCCATTCGCAAGACGTTCCGGACGTCATCTTCCTGGACCTCAACGGAAAAGCTGAATTGGACTTTACCGTCGCGCAACAATTGACCAGGCTTCGCCCGTCTGTTCACATTGTCGCTTGCTCTGCGAAGAGAGAATCGAACCCGGACTTTTTGCTGCAGGCCATGCGTTCTGGAGTGCGTGAGTTTCTGCAGAAGCCATTCGACCGTGTTGAGCTTTCTTCTCTGATCTCCAGAGTTAGCAACGAACACACTCAGGTCGCCCCCAACCGCACTGCCACTGGGAAATTATTTGTTGTTTTGGGAACAAAGGGCGGCGTTGGAACAAGCACCGTCGCGGTGAACCTCGCCGTGCAATTGGCTCTTATCCCGGGCAAATCCGCGATTTTGCTCGATTTCTCGCGGCCCATGGGAGACGTTACCGCATTGCTCGATATGAAGCCGTCTTTCCAGTTGCGTGACGCGATGGAGAACTTCAATCGTCTCGATCCCACGTTGCTCGGTGGACTTCTGACTCCGCACAAGAGCGGCCTGAAGGTCCTCGCTGGCGCCGCCCGTCTCGAAGACTGGCAGCATGCTACTTTCCCCGCAATCGAGCGGCTCGTCGAAATTGCGCAGCAAGGTTTCGATTTCGTCGTCATGGATTTTGGATCTTTCTATTCCGCGGAGTGGCAAAACGTTTTGCGTGCCGCCGAGGTACTGCTGGTTTCAGAAGCTGATCTCCCCGGCCTCGCGAAACTCCATCGCCATCTCGGTGCGCTCGCGAACTTGCAGGTTACGTCCGCTCAGCTGCGGCTGATCATCAATCGCTGGCATCGCCACGACGAGCAAGCGCTCGAAAAAGTTGAGAATGACATGAAGATTCCAGTCTTCGCGCGATTGCCGAATAATTTCAAACAAGTAAGTGAAGCCACCGTGCGCGGGGACTCACTCAAAAAAGACGGTGATGCGCTCTCAGGAGAATTTCACAAAATGGCGGCCCGCATCGCGGGTTGCAAACTCAGCACGCACACCAGGAAGTCCCGGCTCGCCCACTTCTTCTCCTTCTAGTTCTCCTTCAAGCTACTCCTGCCGCGGAGATGCCTAAAGCTTACGGATGAGCTGGATGATTCAGTTGTTCCATATCCCGCCGTTCGATTTCGTGGAGCGTATCTTTGCGCCGAAACAGGTATGATTCGAGCTCCGAAACAATTTCTCGTGGCACGACATGAAACTGGTTGTGCGTAACTTCCCTCCACGATACTGCTCCTCGCGCCGGAATCAGATGGGCCCCCCACTGAAAAATCAATCCGAAATTCCAAATCACAAATATGCTTAACGCCGCCCCCAGCCATAGCGACGCAACTCTTTGACTTCGAAAATGTGAGCTCACCCAATCAAGCGTTACCGCCAGCCCCAGCACAAAAAAGATCGTCAGCGACACAAAAAATCGGTTTCCATATGATGAAATCCCAGGCCAGTCTGGATACGATGCCATGAAGTAGTAAAACGCAAACAACACGCAAATTACAGGAAGCCCAATCGACGGAAACCGCCGCCCCAATAAAAACAGCCCAAACGTGGCAATCGCCAACAACGGCGTCCACGAAAATAAACCGTGATTGGAAGAAAAAAGCAGTGCAAAAAACGATGGCGAACCCCACGCCCACGCTGTGACCGGCACGTAACCGGTTTCGAAGAACCCGCCGTATACGGCGTACCGCGTAAGGAACGTTGGAAGCATCGAGAAAAGCAAAACCACACAAAACAGAATGTGCCGGGCCAATAACAATCCGGCGTGTGGACAATTTTCACTCGTACGTTTCCACGCCGCCCGATAACCGGCCAGTGCTTCTGGGATCAGCGCCGCAAGTACAAGCGCGTTCGGGTAATACACATTCAGCATCAGCCCGGCAATCAGAGCGAGCACAAACCACTGTCCGCCGCTTCGCCCTTCGCGCGTGCGCAGCCAATACCAAAAAAACAATGCCACCGAGAACGCCGAATGCGCGTGCGACCACGATGGATTGAAATACATGTATGCCGGCAGCGAACTTGCCCACCAGATCGCAATCGTCGCAAACAGCGCCCACCGCTCAGCCACGAATCTGCTCGCCACGCGATAGGACAACACCAGCGCTAAAAATCCATACAGCAGCGTCGCGATCGCCATCGCAAGTAAATACGGAAAAGAAAACCCGTCAGCCGAAACGTGTGCTCCCAAAGCTCGCGCCAACAGCACGCCGGTGTGCGCGCAAATCAGAAATGGCGCCCACAGCATTGCTGGACCGATCGCGAAATGATTATCTAAATGCCCAGTAGCCGTTCGAAATTCCTGTTTCGGATCTCCCGCGGCATCCAATCGGGCCCCGCGAAATCCCTGATTCGCGTGCTGGTAGTCCGGTTCAAAATTCAGATTGTGCTGAATCAGTAGCGCCCGCGCGAACGCGTAGTAGCCGACTCCGTCGCCCCTCACCCACGGATTTGCCAGCGGCAGCGACACCAAAAACAAAATCAGCATGATCCGAGGAGGAAGTTTCGGACGAACCGCGACACTCTCACTTCGATTGTCGTTCTGACGCTCCAACAAAAAGCCACCCGTTCGCAGAGAAGAAATACATTTCACGGCCGACCGCTGACCCGTGTTCGGTGGCGTGTGTATCTAAGTATGGTACATCTAACTGTATTGCCCGTCCGTCGCATTCAGCGCTCGAGCTCTTGGGGTGGAAAATCCGCTGCGGAAAAAACTATCGTCGGGCTGGAATGCTCGAAACCGCGCTTGGAAGCTCGGCAGCTTGCTTCTCGCGTAGATGCGAGGACACGCGGTCGATAATATCGGCAAGTTTCGTCTGTGGACGAAAGCCTGTCAGTGCCTGCAGTTTCTCGACGCTTGGAACGCGGCGCATCATGTCCTCAAACCCCGGCTCGTAGGCCTGATCGTACGGCACGTAAGTAATCACCGACGAACTTCCGGTGCGCGTTTTCACTGCCTGTGCAAGATCGCCTATCGAGATTTCTTCCGTGTTCCCAATGTTCACCACTTCGCCGATCGCTCGCTCCGTATCCATCAGCCGTATCAGCGATTCCACTGTGTCGCGCACGTCGCAAAAACAGCGCGATTGCGTTCCGGATCCATAAACAGTGATCGGCGTATTATCGAGCGCTTGCTTCACGAAATTCGGCAGCACCATTCCGTAGCGTCCCGTTTGCCGCGGTCCAACCGTGTTAAACAACCGCACCACGATCACTGGAACTTTGCGCTCTCTCCAATAAGACAGCGCCAGAAATTCATCCAGCGCTTTCGATGCCGCGTAACTCCACCGGCCCTTCGTCGTTGGGCCTAGCACCAGGTCCGCTTCTTCGTGGAACGGCACCTGCGTGCTCTTGCCATACACTTCTGAAGTCGACGCCGTAAGCACCAGCTTCCGCTTTTTTTCCGCGGCTTCCAGGATGATCTGCGTGCCGTTCACGTTTGTCTCGATCGTTCGAACTGGGCTCTCCACGATCAGCCGCACGCCCACTGCAGCGGCAAGATGCACCACGATGTCCGCGTCGTCCACGAGCTCCGCGACCAATCGTCGGTTCTCGATGGAATCCAGGTGATATTCCATCCGCTCCCTCGACTTCAGGTGGCGGATATTTTCCATGCTTCCCGTCGAAAGATTATCTAGAAGCACCACATGGTCTCCCCGGTCGAGCAGTCGCTCAGCCAGGTGCGAACCGATGAAGCCGGCACCACCAGTGATCAGATAGCGCAAAAAGCCTCCTGGGAAAAATCAGAGCGATTGGGAATCATCATCGGAATGATGCGACCGGGTGGTCTCCGACGAACGATCATCGGTTGTGCCATAAATTTCCGCGGCTTCCTGTGGACCGTATCCGTACGAATAAGGATAGTAGCGATACGAATAGTAGTAATCCGGAGCCGTCGAGTCGACCGCGTTCAGCACTACGCCCAACAAACGGCATTTCACGCTGATCAGCAAATCGCGAGCGCGTGTGAAGGCTTCCTTCGGCGTTTCGCCACTCCGCACCACCAGCAGTACGCCGTCGGTCTGCACCGAAAGAATTACTGCGTCCGTCGCGGCCATGATGGGCGGAGAATCGATCACGATAAATTTGTACTGGCTGCGAAGTTGCCTCAGCGCGTCAGCCAATTTGTGTGATGAAAGCAGGTCCGCCGGATTCGGTGGCAGCGGGCCGGTCGGTATGGCTACTAGATTCGGAATGGAAGAATGCGGCACGGTAACAAGATCCAGGCTCGAAACACCTGCAAGATAGGAGCTTAACCCCGCGTATTTGCCATCCGTCATATTCAGCAGACGGCCCACGCCCGGCTTTCGCAGGTCGGCATCGATCAAAAGCGTTCGATCACCCAATTGAGCAAGTGTGACCGCCAGATTTGCCGCCGCGGTCGTTTTGCCTTCTCGCGGCAGCGCGCTGGTCACCAGAATTATTTGCGGTGGATGATCCGCTTGTGACAGCAACAGCGCCGTACGCAGCGCCCGAAATGCCTCTGACATCTGCGACTTCGGCAAGTGTTGCGCAACTAATTCGATTCGCTTCTCATGACCGTTGGACGATGCACTCCCGAGCAAGCGGCCGCGCCGCCCGTTTCCGTTCTCGCTTGTAAATGCGGGTACTACCGCCAACGAGGGCAGTCGTGCGAGCGATTCGATGTCGTCTGGTGTCTTCACCGTGTTGTCCAGATACTCGCGCAACAATGCCAATCCAATCCCGCCTACAAGTCCCACCAGGAATGACAGTGCGATGTTTCTGGCTTTCGCTGGACGCGAGGGCGTTGACGGGATCATCGCGGGATCAACCACTCGAATGTTGGACGATTTCAGTCCCGCGGCAATATTCGCTTCCTTCAATTTCCTCAGCAGCCCGTCATACATCGTCTTGTAGCCTTCCGCGTCGCGCTTCAAGATGTTGTATTCCACCATGCTTTGCGCCATCTGATTTACTTCGATTTTTTGCTCGTTGAGCGCTTCGTTCAGCAGTCCTTCCCGCTGCCGCGCTGCGTTATAGTCGTTTCCCAGCGCTTCGAGAATGTTTCGTTTCTCGGTGTCCATCATTCCTTCAATTTCTTTTAGCTGTGCCTGCTGGCGCTGAACCTTTGGGAAATTCGGGCCATACTGATTGAGCGAGTCCAGGTATTGCGTGTACACTTCGGAACGCCGTTTCGTAAGATCCTGTAAAGCGCCGTTTTCGCGAAGCTGAGGCAGCACATCGATATTTCCGGCCCTCGCGAATTCATACAACGCCTCTTTGCGCATTCTTTCGCTTTGCGCGTCCGTCACTTCCTTGTTCAGGTCGTTCAGTCGTTGCGTTGTGATGTTCTGCTTATCGTCAAGTTCCCAGATCTGATGCTGCCGTTCGTAAGCAAGCCGCGCATCCTCGGAATTTTGCACCTTTACTTTTAACTCGCTCAGTTGATCCGCCAGCCACACCGTCGCTTTTGCCGTCGTGTCGTATCGGCTGCGGAAGTTCTGCTCCATGAAGTTCTGGATATGCGCATTCAGGATTTGCGCCGCCAACTGCGGATCGGTCGATTCGAAACTCACATCCAGCAGCCGGCTTTGCGGCACACGCTTCACGGCCAGGCTGCCCAGAAACGCTCCCAGCTCCGGCGGCCTTCTATGGTTTGCAAGGCTCCCGGAAGTAATCGCTTCGGACGCCGATGGCCCTCCTTGCATTTCGGAGTGCGGAATCAGCCCGCTGTTTCGGATCGTTTGCAGTGCCAGGGTCTCGCTCGTCAAAATTCGCGATTGTGTCTCTATATAATTGTCCTGGTCCATCATGAAGTCGTAGGAATCGGCGCCTTGGAACGGCAGAATGTTTGTGTTTTCCCTGTCAATTTCGATTCGTGCGGTGGTCGTATAGACCGGCTGCATCCGAAATGTCGCGATGGCGACGATGGTCACTACTGCCAGCAAAAATGACAGAATCAGCCACTGGTGCTTGCGCAAAATCAGCAAGTAGTCGTAAAGATGTGGCTGTCGCGGGGATAAGTCGAAAGATGGAATCCGATGCGAGGACATGGACACCACTTCGACCACACCTGGCCCGTTTTCTTTCGGAATCAGGTTGTTCTCGTCCGCCATTGGTCTTCCTAGTTCCTTGTCCCTATCTTGTCCCTATCCGGTAGATCGTCAGTGCCGTGCCGACGGCCAGGCCAAATTCTCCTGCGCGTATTAACGCGGCCTTCGTGGCATTGTCCGGTACGTACAAAATGTCACTCGGCATTAGGCGCACATCTTCGGACTTCCGCTCGATGATCTTGCCCAGGTCTACCTGGATTGCCTGCTGCTTTCCCAAAGAATCCTTGCGGATGATTACCGCCTGGTTTTTCCTGGCAATCCGGGTCATCCCGCCGGCTAGCGCCAGCACCTTCAAAGTGGATAGCTGCGCCCGGTCGTTATTGGCCACAAATCCTCCAGGCCTTTGTACCGCGCCAAGCGCGTACACGATCCCCGCGTGCGGGACGGTGACAATGTCTCCGCCCTGCAATGGAATATTGTTTTGCGTGTCTCCCCGCTCCAGCAATTCCGCCAGATTCACGGTAATCGTGTTGGCCACTGGCGGCGCTATGTCGCTGTCTGCAATTTGCGGTGGCGTGGCATTCTGCGGAGTGGTCTGTGCCGCTATCTCGGGACCCGGAAAGGTAGGCTGCGTCCCTGACGAATTTCGAGCTGCGCCACCATCAGCACCCGGCGCCGAATTCGTAGCCGGAATAGGCGCACTGGAAGACGCCAGCGCTGGATTTGTGGCCGCAACAGCATCTTCCGTCCCAATTTCCGGAGGTTCACTCGAATTTTCATCCTTCGATTCTGCGCGCGTGACGATCACGGTATCTCCTGCGTCGGGCGATATTCCTCCGGCCTCCGCCAGAACTTGCACGAGGGTCGTGGGGCGGTCCGCCTGATACACCATCGGGTGTGCCACGGCCCCTACAATCGTGATCGGTTTGCTCCTTTTCTCCTTCACCGAAACCATCACTTGGGGATGTGTGACAAGTCCGTTCGCTGCCAGAATTTCAGAAATCTTTTGCTGCGCTTGCATTTCCGTCAGCCCCACTACGTAGAGTCTCACCGGCACCAGTGGCATCCCGACCGTACCCGTTTGGCTTACCCGCAGCTCGCGCGTAAGTTCAGGAACATCATAAACTTCCACTCCGATCACGTCGCCCTTCCCGATAATGTATTCGCGCGGCGGCGTGACCGTACTCGCTGAAAGCGCGCGAATTCTCTCGTTGGCTTGTTGCTGGGTTTCGACAGGGAACTGCGCGAGTGCGGACGGCGCCCGCAGTCCGAACGCCAGTACGGCTTCCGCAAGAAGACACCAATACGCGGCGCCCAGTTTGGCCGGTTGCATAGGTCCAGAACCCCCCCGGTTTGAATTATACAGGCCTAATGGTTCAGTCAATCAGGGTTTTTCGGCAGGTCCTCGCGTTCGGCTCCGAACTCTTGCTGGCGTCACTGGTTGAATTTCTGCAGTGGCTAGAAGACTCATCATCAAGAAAAGCAACAGGTTCGCCGGAATATGCAGATTGAAATCCACCAGACTGTGCACCAGCATTCCCCAGCAGGCTGTCCACCCGCAAAGGCGAAGCGTGCTCGCAAATGAATTGTCGCCGGACTGCAGAAAACGCAGCGCCCCGAAGAACAGGGTCCCCACAAACCACGCGCAACACAGTCCGCCCAAAGCTCCCGTTTCGGCCAACACTTCAAGATAGTCGTTGTGCGCGTGGTTTACGATTTTTCCGTCATACAAAGTTTCGTACGGCGGATAAACCTGCTGCAATGTGCCCAGCCCCGTTCCCAGAACAGGATGGTCCACAAAGATTCGCCAGGCCCCGTGTCGCATCGAAGCACGCTTGCTCTGTGTGACTTCCAATGTCTGTAAACCTGAGAAGCGCGACAGGATCTGGCTTACTCCGATCCACGATACCGTGAGAAACGCCACGAGCAACACCGCTGCCCCTGCGAAAAGATGTCGTCCGCCCGTCCTCTTCAGAATCAAAACCAGTATCAGGAACGCCAGCTCAGCTCCCAGGCTGATGATTCCGCCGCGCGAAGCAGACAGCATCAATGCGCTCAGCGGAATAATCACAAGCATACCCACGATGAACAGCCTTTCGCGGCGTACTCGGCCCAACAGCAAAGGCACCAAGGCTATCGGCAAAACCAATTCCGCGAATCCCGCGAAGTGATTGCGGTTCACGTACGGCCCGAACGGAATGCCGCCGTAACGCATCTCTCGGAACCAGTACAACTTTCCGTTGAATGTCATATGCTGCAGGATGCCCAGCCCTGCAATCAGAAACGCAAAAATCATCACGAACCACGCGAAGGCCCGCCAATCTGACAGCGTGCGCAATGTTTGCGCCGCCAGGAAAAAAAGAATCAACATACTCAACAAAAGCTGCAATTCGGTTCGCGTTGTGAACGGCGATGACGTGAGCCGAAACGCAAATTGCACGATCACCACAATGGCGAACGCAGCCAGTGGGAACAACAGTGATGGCAGTGCGATCTCTTGCTCTTTTTTTGAAACCATGAAAAACAACGCCCACAGCACAAACAGAATTCCGGACGCTGATTCCAGAATTCCTCGCGCCCACGGTTCCACTGCGCCGTGACTCAGGACGGCGAAAGCAATGACCGCGAATAAGCCCGTCCGGACGTGGTTCATGGTTTCGTTGACGCCTCATCCACCGGCACCAGCGAAACATCGTCGATCCATGCCGCGCCTTGAATATCGCTTTCCGGCATGTCACTCATGAAACGTTTCACGCAGACGGATCCGAAGATTCCTCCCGGCGGTGCAACCCAAGGCAGTTGGATCTGTTTCCATGGCTGTGTTCCGTGCACTTCTTCCGTTGTCATGGATTCGTTCTTGGTATTGGTAAAAACAAAAATCTGCAGACGCACTCCTTCACTGCTCGTCAGCGACTCCGTTCGCACCCACGCGCTCAGCAGATACTGTTTCCCCGGTTCAGGCGTGATGTTGTGGCACCCGTTTTCGAAACTTAGATTCCGATGCCCTTTGAAAAGAATGCGCAGCGATTGCTCGCCCGAATGTTTTTCCGAGCGATCGAATGAAATCTGCACGTCATTTGTTTCGGGTACGAAATGCCAGCTGAATCCTCCTCCGGCGTACCCGGATTCAAATCCGCCATCCCACAATAGTGAACCTGCAGGATCCGGCGGAGGCGGATTTTGCATGATCGATACGGCTTGCGTCCACGCGCGAGCTGCATCCGCAATGCGAATCTGATGAACTAGCTCGCTGATGAAGTACACCATCTCTGACATGGGAACTTGCTGGTGAAGCGCAATCAGCCGGTTCCAGACAAGTTGTGCGTTGTTCAGATCACCTGTGTCCGAGAGCGAATGCAGAATCGGCAGATACGCTGCCGTAGCGGGTGGCACGGCTTTATCGAGCAGAATGTTTGCGTCAGGCTGTACCCGCAGCGCGCGAGAAAAAGCCTCGTCCGCGCGCTTTGGTTCGAGTTCCACGGCTTTGCGGATTTCGCGGAACGCCGCGTCCTGCTCGCCCTGACGCAGCAGAAAGTTGCCGTAGCTCCAGCAAACATCCGCGGAGAGCGGATAGGCGCGTTGCGCGGCCAGAAACGTTTCTTGAGCGCGCGCAGTCTGGCCTTCTCCATCGTACGCAGTCGCAAGATCCAGCAGCGCTTCCACGGAGTAAGGATCGAGCGCGACCGCCTTTTGGAGGGCTTGCATGGCGCGAGCGGGGTCGGGCTGTTCGATGTCGTAGAGATAGGAGCGTCCGAGGAGATACCAGTTGCGTGCGTTCGCAGGTTCCAGGCGAACGGCGTGTTCGTAGCCGGCGCGCGTGTCCAATCCAAGATAGTGCGCCGCAAATGCGTTGCGGAGGCCCAGGTAACTCAATAAGAGCGCGAGCACGCACGAAAATAAAAGTACGGCCCCGCGCATTCGCGAATTGGAAAGTGGGAATTTCATTCGGACTTACTCTGCCTAAGCCGGAGGCGGCGACGCAAGCAGAAAGTCGAATGGAATCACGGGAGGTGAACCACCGCGATGCGGACTGGCTCCAGACGTGTCAAATCGAGGATTTTGTCGCCGTTCAGATTGTCGATCTGGCTGTTGGAAATAAAGTAAAAATCGGAACCGCGAATGGCGCCGGTGGTGGGCAACGCCGTCAGCGTCGTGCGGTATTCGAGAACCGTGACTCGCGCAACGCGTGTACCGTCCGGCGAGAGCTTGAACACCGCGACTCGCGGCGTGCCGATCCCGTTCTGTATGGCGACGAGACTTTCACGATGCCAATACAGGCCGTCGATGCCGCCGAGCGTTGCGTGCGGGCCTGGCGCAACATCCGTGCTGGAAGAATTCGCGAGATCGTACTTGATGACTCCGAGCGTATCCGCGACGTAAATCGTGTGATCGTCGCCGGCAAGCGCAATTCCATTTGGATAAAAGAGCGGGCGGTGGAATTCTAGCGCCGTAAATTTCCTGGCGCGTGGATCGAAGCGAAATACCGAATTGCCCAGGCTATCCGTAGTGAAAACCTCACCGGATTTACGAACCACGAGATCGTTGAATCCGTGACGTCCTTTGTCCGGCGGCGAAAAACGCGCCAGCACGCTTCCCTGAGTATCGATATGTAGTAACTGCGTTTTCCCCGCGCTCGCGCCAGCGTCCTGAAAAGCATTGGCCCAAATCGTTCCGTCATCCGGATCAAGCCGAATACCGAGCACGGGAAGAAGCGGCTCCGGCTGCGGCGGAACAAAATCAGAAGCGTGGCTGTCCGGCGTGATCTGTACAATTTTCTTGCGATGCAGGCTGCCGAGATAGAACAGTTCGCGCTTCGGATCCCATGCGAGTCCTTCGGGAACCAAATCTTTCTCTTCGGTAGCGAGTGCGAGGCGCGCCATCGCCACCGCAGGAAAATGCTGGCGAGCGCGTTCCACCAGTTCCGTGAAATTGTGTTCGCCGCGTAGACCGGCAAATTCCGGACCGCCCGAAGGATCAAATCCTTCGTCGAGCGCCATGCACTCCTTCAGAAGATCGAATGCTTCGCGCGACTCTCCGAGATGCTGTTTCGCGGCAGCCAGAAAATAGAGCGCCGCGCCACGATCGACGAAAGTGGGAAGGAGTTTTTCGACGACTGCAATTTGCGCGCGGACTTCGGCAGCGTCGTCGGGCTCTGCGGGAGCGCCACGCAGTTCTTCCTTTTGTTGGACTTCCCGCTGCTGAGCTTCTTGCTGCCTCGCGGGTGAAGAAAATCCCGCGAAAAGACACAACAGGAAAAAACTGGCAAAGCGCTGAATTTTGGTGCGCAAGATCATCGCGATTCCTTAGACGCGAAACTCGGAAGAACGTCTGCTCCAGGCAAGCAGCGTTTCCGGTTCGACAAAGCCAAACGCCACGTCGGAGCCACCAGGCTCTGGCGGCCGCCAGCGCCAGATTCCTGCACCTGCGATGCCCGCATCGCGGCAGGCGGTAAGCGCTTCGGTCAGCGAATATTCCGGCGATGCAGGATCGTTCGCGGGAAGTTCGCCGAGCCAGAGCGGCTGTGCAAGATCCGAAAGCGAGCCGAGCTGTTGCGAGAGCGAAAGTTTCTGGTCGCGCTCCGACTGCGGATAATAATGCGCTTGCAAAAGGTCGAGACCAATTTCGCTCCATGCACGAAGCCATTCGAAACGCGCGGAGCCGAGAGTGACAGGTACGCGCGCTTCTTCGCGAACGGCTTGCGCGATTTCAGAAAAATAAGAACGCGCATTCGCGAGCGATAGCGACGCTCTTTGCGAGGGCTGGAATTCGGGGATGGCCCACTCGGGTTCGTTGACGATTTCCCACGCGAATAATGCGGGATGCGCGCAAAATTCGCGGAACAGTGGAAGGAGGATTTTCTGGAGGAGAGCTTCGCGTCCACCGGCGAATTGCAGTGCGGCGCGTCCCGGGAATGTTGGACGAGGAGCGTCCGGAGTCTGCAGCCACAGAAAATCGAAAAGCGAAAAACAAATTTGCAGACTGGACCGCGAGGCAAGGTCGAGAGCGGCAGCGACGTCCGTGAAGAGAAAGTCGTCGGGTCCCGCGGGAATTCCGTTTTCGTAGCGGACGCCGCTGCGGCCGTCGCACAGAAGAAACCAGCGAACGACGGAGACTCCGGAGGAGCGGATGCGGGCGAAGTCGGCGGCAACAACGTCACGCGCATGCGGAGACGCCAGGCCGGAATAACCCCAAGGGGAACGCCCGAAGTCGCAACCGTAGTCGAGCCAGGGGTAATTCACTGCGAGAAAGAACGAGGAGGAAGTCATGATTTCGGAGGTGCCCAGAGCGTTCTTGAGATGATACGCCGGAACGACTCGACGTATCTGTAGTGCGCGGCCGGGCGGCCCCACGAGTCTGTGTGGCAACTGCGTTGCCGGATTGGTGTCCAGTTTGCTGGTTCATTTGTTTACCCGGGGAAGTTCCCATCACCGTCAGGTTGTGACCCTCCTTTTTGAAATGGCAGACGCAGGATTGCGTCAGCTTGTCGTTCGTTGACGGCTAGGCGGTCGGAAGCAAATTTCGATGAGGCCTTTCGGTCATCCATTGTTCGTAGGGCCGGATGTGCAGGAAGCGGCTCTTGCGGCTGAGCTGCTTGAGGAAGGCCGGCTCGCTTGCCTGGCCGTACGCGCTTAATGGATTGCGGCGGCGCAATGCGACGCCAACATCAGCGGCCTGAACTTTCGGGCGGTCACTTAAGAAATCTCCGAAGGCGACGGCTTTGGGTATTTTGAACTCCGCTCGTGGGTCTCGATTGATCGCCGCAATGCGGTCGGCCAACGTGGCAACGGCCTGTTCAACACTCTCCCGGCTGAGTCGAGGAAGTGTTGAGCCGGAAACAATTTCGCCAGATGCAGTGGTCAGCCATTGTTGACTGTCCGAGTTCTGATGTACGTAGCCTTGCAGCTGCAGAAGAGTGAGGATTTTTTTCGCGTCCTGTTCAGACAATTTCAGGGCTTCGGCCAAATCGTGCGCGGCCCAGGTCAGGGCCCCTCGAGTGTCTTTGAGAAAACTGAATACGGCTGCGGTAGGAATGGATGGCAGCGAATCGAGTTGCGGCACTGCATCCGGAGTTATTGGAGCCGATGGTTTCTTCTTGCGAATTGGTTTCGCCTTACTGGAGCGGATCGAAGCCAAAGGCTAGCTTATAAAGGCTCAGCAAGATCAATTCTGGTACGGCGACACCCAGCACTTGCGGAGCGAAAGCTACGATGGTGTCTAGCTTGTGCGGTGGAATTTACGGCCGAGGGCGAGCAGACCGACACCGAGAAGCATCAGGCTGCCCGGTTCCGGAGCCGTGGTCGTCCCTTGAATGTTGCCGTCCTCGGTAAACACAACGAGTCCGCTCGAGGTCTGATTGACGAATGTGACTTCGTTCCCGGAGAAATTTACCTGAACGTTGGCAAGATTCAGGGATCCTGAGTAGCCGGGGGATGATCCGGCCGTGCAGGGCAAACCAGTCATGGCCGCCAGGGTGCTATCATGAGCTACCGTAGGATTCGTAGGATCGTCGAAGCTACCACACATGAATACGCCTGTGGGCGCCAAAGGATTCACGAGATTGAAGGTCAAGGTTGAGTTAGCGGCGAGTGGTATGATGTCCAGGACTCCGAAAGCTAACCCGTCAGGCTGAAGAAAAGCAAACAAGGCACCGTTATAAGTGTTGCCGCCGATAATGAACGTGGTTAAGGCAAATCCTTCGCAGTTGTCCAAGTTGTTGCTATCAGCTAGGAAAGCGTCGATTTTGGCCTCGCAGCCGAGGAGGCCGGCGTTGTCGCCGTACGTGGAACCTCCACGGACAGTGGTAGCCCGGCTCGATGTGACGACTGCAACGAAAAGGACCAAGAGTACGAGAATTTTTGCGGGGGCGCTGAAGAAACGCATGACTCTCCTTAGTAGGGCGTAACCAGCTGGGGTGGTCGACCTCGTGCAAAATTAATTTCCCGCCTCATGACATCGGGTGGGGACACAGAGAACGATTTGATTCATGCGTGCAAGCCGAGCGCCAAAAATCACCAAGAGAACCTAAATACCGTATTGCGCACTAAGCCGCTCAAGAATCATCGTTTACAGAACCCGCTGGAGCGGCCCCGTGGGTGGCACATTTTCTTAGTGTGCAATTCTCTGCCGTGTTTGCGCTTTCATTTTCCAATTGCGTTCCGTGCAAGTCCGCGCGACCGGAAACACGAGAAGACGGAGCCTTTAGCCAGGTTTTGCTAGATTGATCTGCTGGGCTACCCCTTTGGCCCTTACCTCGATTTGTCTGAATCCATTCTTGCCTGCATCTTTTTGCAAAGTGGAAAGCAAGGAAAGAGCGGTCCGCTTGTCTCCTCCAAATAGCGCGATCTCTCCCTGCGCCAGCCGAGCCTCAAACTGCAACCCGGGAATCCCGAGCTTTCTGGCTTCCGACACCACCGAATCCAGCTCTTTTTTTCCTGCCGCGAGCTTTCCAGAGCGCATGAGAAGGCGCCCCGAGGTAATGGTCACAGCGAGTTTTACGGTCGGGTCCTGTGGTTTTAGTTGGTTTACGAGGTCTATCTCTTTAGCAGCATCCGTCTGCCGGTCCAAGTCAAGCAGAGCGGACGCGAGCAGATTTCGCGCCGGGCCTTCCAGGTCCTTGAATCCTTCAGCATTGAATTCGTCGGCGGCCTGCCGGGCCAACACCTCAGCCTCCGCAGCTTTTCCCGTTTGCAGCCTGAATCCGCCGAGTTTGAGGCGGCCCAAAGCGACTGTTGGTTTGTCGCCGATGAGCGTGGCGAGTTGCAGGCCTGTCTGATAATTCTCCTCGGCGGTGGTGAGGTCCCCTTGCTCCAGCTTTATGTCACTTAGCATGTATAGGAACCGCGCCTGATCGCTTTTGTTGCCCGTTTCCTCTGCCCCCTTTACCGCTTCCTGAATGTTCTGGAGAGCCGAGGGGAAATTGCCCTGCAGTGAGTAAATGAAACTAATGTTGTTCTGCGCCCGAGCTGCACTGCCCTTGTCCAGGAACTTCCGCGCTTCATCGAGCGAGCGCTCGTAAAGGTGAAGAGCAACGGGGAATTTGCCTAAACTCTGGCTTACGGTTGCCAAATTGTTTAGAAGCGTAATCATCTGACCGCGGTCGTCGATTTCTTGCGCCACGCCGAGAGCGTCCTCATAGCTCTTCTGGGCTCCAGGAAAGTCGCTTTGACTCGCCAGAACGTTGCCGATATTCGTGAGCGCGCCGGTGATGTCACGGCGCGAGCCGATCCTTTGCGCGAATTCAAAGGCTTGGCGGTGCTGTTCAAGACTCTGTTTCGTATCGCCTTGCGTGCCAGCGATTAGGCCGAGGATGGTGAAGCCGCGTGCGACCAGAAGCAGATCGCCGACAGGCTTGGCGAGAGCGATCGATTGCCGGCAGGCCGCCTGGGCTCCCGGTGCTTCGCCCAGAAAAGCCATGGCGGCGCAAGCGCGCCAGAGTGCTTCGGCCTCCAGCAGACGGGATCCCTTCGTTCTTGCCCCGTCGGCTGCACGCAATGCGGCTTGTTTTTCTTTGGATAAGTCGGAAAGTGATTCCGCCGCTTCGGCTTCCTTAAGGTCCAAACGCGGATCTTTACTGATGGAATCGGGCTGCTTCCGAAGCAAGGCGATTGTCTTCAAGGCGTCGTTGGCCTTGCCTGCGCGGATTTGTACGTCGGCGGAACGAATCGCATATTCTGGATTCTCGGGATACAGAGTCCATAAGGAGCGGTAAAGATCGACTGCTTTGTCCCATTCGGACGACATTTCCCGGAATCGTGCTTCTACGAGCGTCTTGTCCTCTCTGCCCAGGTGCGAAGAAAGCTCGAATGCGGTTTTGGCTTCTTCCATTGCTTTTCCGTCGTAGCCCAGAGCGCCCCATGCTTGGGCCAGGTAGGCGCGCGCCAGTGAAAAATTGGGATCGGCGACCGTCGCTTTTGTCAACGAATCCCTGGCTCCCAGCAGATCGAAATTCCTCAGTTTTCCTAACCCCTCAAAATAAAACTGCGTGGCTTCGGGCGTTGAAGGCACGGCAGCCTGCAATTCCGTGGACTGCGACAGGTTGATCCCCGGCAGACCAAGTTTTGCGCGCAAAGTGGCTCCAAGACGCGCTGCCAGTTCCGGGAGAGCAACTTCGTTACCCGATTCGTTCATCGTGGCGAGCACCTCGCCGTTCTTGGCGTTCTGCAACTGCAGATTCAGCTGCACCCGGCCGCCCGCTGATTTGCCCGGATCGAAAAAATAACCAGACACGACATAGTCGCAATGCAGCGAGCGGCGGACCTTTTGAATCGTGTTCGGGGCGTAGCTCGCTTCGTTCGGAAGGGCGAGATCAATCTTCATGCGCGCCACAGACTCTCCCGGCGTGGGAACAACGAGATCGCCTGCCGCCAGCTCGGAAGCCAGCATGTCACTCAAGGAAGTGGATACCCAGTCCGACTCAGGAGTTGCCGTCTGATTTTTGAACCCCAACACCGCGACCGTAGGCCGAAGAGTCTTTTTAGCGAACAGGCGATCGCTAAAAGCCCACACGGTCAGGCCCACAGCCGCAGCGATCAGAACGGCCACGACCGCATTCCAGATCCTTCTCGGCGAAAATGTCTGCGACAGCGAAAAGGGCCTTTTCTGAGGGATCGGCGTTTTTACGATTTCTGGTACGGAAGGATTTCCCCGGATGTGCTCGATGGCGTTTAGCATTTCCGGAGCTGAACCGTACCGACGCTGCGATTCCTTCTCGAGCGCCTTGCGAATCACAAATTCGAGTTCTGGGGAGATTTGCGAATTTATTTCCCGCACCGAGGGCGGAATCCGATGCAGGATGGAATCGATCAGGCGAGGGCCAAATGTTTCCGGAAAGGGACGTGAGCCGGTGGCGAGTTCATAAAGCACGACTCCAATCGAATAGATATCCGTTCGAACATCCGCGTGTTCCCCGCGCAATTGCTCGGGCGCCATATAAGGCAGCGTCCCTACTACGCCCGTGGTGGCGAGGCTTTGTGTGACATCCAAATCGGACTGCAGAGTTCGCGCGAGTCCGAAATCGAGAATTTTTACTCTGCCGTCGAGAGTTTCACGAAGGTTTCCAGGTTTTAAATCACGATGAATGATGCCTTCGGCGTGCGCAGCGCGAAGACCGTCCAACAACTGCACACCAAGAAGGAGCAGTTCTTTTTCGGGAAGCGGTCCGCTCTTGACTCTGTCAATCAAGCTTGTTCCCTGGACAAACTCCATCACCAGGAAGCTGGTCCCATGCTCAGTATCGAAGTCATGTACGGTTGCAATATTGGGGTGATTCAGTTTGGAGAGCGTACGAGCTTCGCGGCGAAAACGAGCCAGGAATTTCTTGTCGTCAGCCAGCTCGGGCGATAAAACTTTTAGAGCTACATCCCGATCGAGCCTCTCGTCATGGGCCCGATAGACCACGCCCATACCGCCAGCGCCAATCTGCTCCAGGATTCGATAATGCGAGATTGTTTGACCAATCATAGACGGACGGAACCCAGGCGCGGTTCTTCATCCCGAATTGCTTTTTTTTGAATCGCGAAATCGCATCATAGTACAAACGGCCGCTTCCGTACGCCTGGAAACTCTTCCCAATGGCGCGGATGGCGGATCAGCGGACGAGTGGCGGGCGCGGAGGTTGCGTTGGACGAGTGCGTTGAAATTGAATGCTGCGGCGATTGCGCTGAGCTAGATTCCGTCGCTTAGCGTTCCAAATTTGCGCGGTCCCAATTTCCAAGTGTGGCGGCAGCTTCGTAGGTGCTTTGGCAAAAATCGAGCAACCCTTTTTCCGGGTTGGCAGACAGCCGGATATCGTCGTACATCAGAAAAAATTCGTTTTTTTCTTTGCTGTAGAAAGCCTTGTCGGGCAGAACTCGATATTCCTTGAATCCCGCCGGCTCGGGCACAGCATAGGCGTAAAAGGCGGCGTCTTTCACGATCTCTCCATCCCCGGGCCAAAATCCCACGCTGCTGACCTCGTGTGAGTAGGATTCTCTCGTAAGGAGGTCAGCGTCGGGACGCAGCGGCGCGCGTCTGCCGGAGAATCGCGTGACCGCCAGATCGAAACTGCCCCAGAAGAAATGGATGGGGCTGGCTTTGCCAATGAAGCGGGAGCGAAATTCGCGGAAAACCGTATCGACGCTCACGAGAATTTGCCAGAAGCGATGGGCGTATTCCCCGTCGTAAGAAGAATGACTTTCGTCCAGATCGAATCGAACCGGGCGAGGGACTTCGACGGGCATGGGCCAGACTTTCACGTCGATGCCGAGTGAATGCAGCGCGTCCATGAGTTTCGAATAAAATTCGGCGACGGTACGAGGGATGAGAGGGAAAGTCCTGGTTTCGCCGCGACTGGTCTGAATTTCCAGCGTGTGGGCAAGGAGATCGAAAATGATTTCGAAGACTCCGTTGGAGTAGGGAATCTGCGAAGAGGTTAAACCGCGAGCGTTTACATAGAGAGCGGTTGCCCAAAAATGGTTGATCGGGGGGCAAAGGGCCAGGCGGATCTTGCCCACGATTTGGGTCCACATGTGCAGAGTGGCGTAGGTGTCCTTCCAATGAGAAAGAGGAAGAGCCGGCCAGGAGTCAGATTGTCTCATCGAAAGCTCCTTGCGTTCAGGACCGCCTGACGGTGTGAACTAGTGGGCGATGGCGGGGAATTGCACGACTACTTTTGCAGCGTCAGAGTAGACGTTGATGGGCCGTAGGGCGAGATGGCGGGCACGGAGGTTGCGTTGAACGCGACGGCCCCACGTGCCGACAAACGAGAAATTCAACACTCCGCCAACTACGGAGCTTGCGAGGGGGATGAGGCGGCCCACCCATTTTTCGGCAGCTTCCTGGCCGAATTTTACGGCAAGACGTTCGGCAATGCGCGGAGCTAGTTTTTCAACCACTTGTTTTTCGGCGAGGTCCTTGCCGAAATCGATTCCGGTGGCAGCAGCGGCGGCGATCCAGAGTTCGCGGCGTTCGTCGGGGCCGGTGGCTTCAAATCCATAGAGAAGACAGAGCCGCTGGATCAGACGCAGGGTGATGATGGTAAGAAGGCCCGCGTCGGGAACGAGCGTGATCATGCCGCCGAGGCCGAAGCCCGCACCTTCAGCGAGAGCAAGGCGCTGCGCATCGCGAATCATAATTGACGCGATGAAGTCGAGACGCTCGATCGGAACTTGATGCATATTGCGAAAATCCGAAACGTACAGGCGATGCTTGCGGGCGAGGTAGGCGCGAAAATCTTCAGGATCGATTTCGACGGAGCGAAGTCCGCGGAAAATTCCAAAGCGCAAGAAGCGCTTGAGGGGTGAGGCGTTCTCGGAATTGTGTAACGGGGCCATCGCTGTCAGCATCCTATGCCGGTTAGAGTCGGCTGGCAACTGGGGCGTTGTATTGGTACGTCGAAGAGGGAATCGTGTGTGCCGGCAAGTGATCGATTAGAGGCTTGCGGCGCCGGCGCTTGTGACAACAGCAGGATTTTAGGTGCGTTGACGGAAAGGCGTCGGAATATCGAGCGTACTACTTGACGCGGGAAGGGTTTTCGGTAAACTGCTTTTTCGCCATGGCAGCTTCGGTCCAATTCGTTCCCGTAGAGACGCTGACGGAATTTGAATTTCCGCAACGTGAAGCGGCATTTTTCTACGGGCTGTTTTTACGCGGACATTCCGCGGACAAATTGCGGCAGGACATCGAGGTTCCTGCAGTGGTGCTGGCGAAGTGGCATCGCGAAGCAGAGCGGGAGCCGGAGCTGCGCGACATATTATCGCGCGTCGTGGCGTACCGTCGGCACGTGCTGGCGATTTTCGATACGCTGATTGGCTCGGAAAAGATGTTACAGAGGCCGCAGTAGCAGTCGCCTTCCCATAGAAGAACAACCGGGAAAACCCGGCAACCTACGATCTAGAGACAACATAAAGTCCGCGAATCTATCAAGACCCGGCTTGCAGCAAGCAGGCAGCTCCTTGCGAAGGCAACAAGTGGAGTTTGCCAATTTCGAACCCTTGTTTCGACCAACCGCTCTTTTAATAAAAGCCTAGCCGCGCCTGTACGGAAGGCCCGGTACTGCGAGAGGGGCAACTAAACATTAGAATGTAGAATCTAAACTCAACCGGGAGGGCAAGTGTCTCAAAACGCGGGAGATCTGGCATTTTTTGCCCAGGGCGTATAGGTAAAAACCCTGAAACGCGTTTGACGGGAGCTTGTCCGGGCGTTAGAATCCTTAGGTTTGAGCGGTTGAGGTGTCCATATGGCCAGGGCAGTGCGCTCCCTTTTCGCATCGGTGTTTTCCATGATGATGTCGGTCGCGCCGATTGTGGCGCAGCAGGAAGCCCCCTCAACGAACCCCGCAACGTCAACTTCTCCGCAGAAGCTCAGCAAAGAACAAAAAAAGAAAATGGGCAGGGCATTGAAGGAGTTGGATGCCCAATACAAGCAGTGGCTGAACGAAGACGTGATATACATCATCGCGCCGGAAGAGCGGACAGCGTTTCTGCAGTTGAGCACGAGCGAAGAGCGCGAACAGTTCATCGAGCAATTCTGGCTGCGGCGAAGCAGCAATCCGGACCTTCCGGAAAACGACTTTAAGGAAGAGCACTACCGCCGCATTGCGTACGCGAACGAGCATTACGCTTCAGGTATTCCGGGATGGAAGACGGATCGCGGCCGAACCTACATCATTTGGGGACCTGCGGACGAAGTGGATTCGCACCCGACGGGCGGAACCTATGACCGGCCGATGAATGAAGGTGGAGGATCGACTTCAACGTATCCCTGGGAAATGTGGCGCTATCGTTATCTCGAAGGCATCGGCAACAACGTTGAGATTGAGTTCGTTGACCCTTCAGGGTCCGGGGAATATCACATGACGATGGATCCTTCTGAAAAGGATGCGTTGCTGCATGTTCCCGGAGCGGGTTTGAGCTTGATGGAATCGATGGGAATGGCATCGAAGGCGGACCGCTTTACGAGGTCGGATGGCACAAACCTGCCAACAACGATGGGCGGACAGCCGGCGAGTATGAATGAATTCAACCGGCTGGAGCAGTTCGCGAAGGTGCAGCAGGCACCGGCGGTGAAGTTCAAGGATTTGGAAGCGCTGGTCACATCGCGAATCGTGCGAGACCAGGTGCACTTCGCATGGCGCACGGATTTCCTGAAAGTAACGAACGATACGGTGCTGGTTCCGGTGACGGTGCAGGTGCCGAACAGCCAGTTGTCATTCCAATCCAAAGACGGAGTGCACTCCGCGACACTGAACGTGTTCGGACGCGTAAGCACATTGACGGGCCGCGTTGTGCAGACGTTCGAGGAAGCGGTGAGCCGCGATTTTCCGGATTCGCTGTTCCAGCAATCGGTGAAGCTGCAATCGATTTATCAGAAGGCCGTGCCGCTGCGTCCGGGACTTTATCGTTTGGACCTGGTGATCAAGGATGTACAGAGCGGCAATGTAGGCGTGGTGAATTCGCGGCTACAAGTTCCGCGTTATGCCGACGAAAAGTTGGAAGCGAGCTCGCTGATACTGGCGGATCAGATTGAACACGTGCCGGCGAAGCAGATTGGCGCCGGACAGTTTGTGCTGGGTTCATCGAAAGTTCGGCCGCGCCTTGAAGGTGATTTTACGACGGCGGACAAGCTCGGGATCTACATGCAGGTGTATAACCTGAAGCCAGACGACACGACGCACAAATCGAGCGCGACTTTTCAATACACGGTGAAAAAGGGCGATCAGCAGGTGATGCAGTTTAAAGAGACGAGCGGTGATATGAAGCAAACGGGCGATCAGGTGACGATCGAGCGGTTGCTGCCGCTCGGGACACTGACGCCAGGAAAATACACGCTGGAAGTGAGCGCCACGGATTCGCTGGCGAATCAGACGATTTTGCGAACTGCGGAATTTACGGTGAAGCCGCCGAGTGCGGTGCCTACGAAGACGGCGGCGAACACGGCACCAGGGAGGTAGCGTCGTGCAACAGGGACGACTCCGGCTCTTGGGGACCCTGGTATTTATCGCAGCGAGTGCGTCCTTTGGGACGAGCACTGCGATGGCACAGTCGAAGCTTGTCTCAGGCAAGCTGGCGGGCGTAGTCCGCGACCTGACGGGCACACCGCAGATGGGCGCAAGCGTCGAAGTTCTCGCTGAAGCACCGGGCGCCGCGTCCTCGCTGGATTACCTCACCAACACACAAGGAATTTTCCGCGGCGACAAGCTTTCGCCCGGCCTGTACACGATTCGAGTCACCCTCGCCGGATTTCTTCCCACGTTACAGCAGCACGTCCGCATCAATCCAAACCTGACGACGATGGTGCGGATTGAGATGGAGTCAATGTTTGCGTCGCTCGAGCAGTTGCGGCGCCAGCCGAACTCGGCAAAAGCTGATGCGGATGATTGGAAGTGGGTGCTGCGCTCCGCGGCGGGAACCCGCCCGATTTTGCAGTGGGATGAGAATACCGTTCTGACGGCCAACGGAGACATCGCGGCACATGCTCCCAAAATTTTGCTGGAGTTTACAGATGGTGCGAGGCGTCCCGGATCCGTTTCGAATGTAGCAGCGGCGCCGGGTACCGCGTTTGCCTATGACCAGAAATTGGGCGGAGCCGGAAGCCTGCTGGTTGCGGGCCAAATGAGCTATGACGAGTCGCCGGCTGGCGGCGTGGCTACCGTGTGGCTGCCTACGGGAACGATCGGATCGGGGCCCCACACAGCAGTTGTTCTGCGTGAAGCGAAGATTGGCAACACGGGAGTTACCTTCCGCGGAATGCGAATCGACCAAGGGGGAGCAGTTACGCTCGGCGATCGAGTCTTGCTTCGCTATGGCGGAGAATATCTTTTGGTCGGACTAGGAAGGTCTGTGTCGTCGGTGCGTCCTCGCGTGAGCGTCGAAACAAAGCTCGGGAGCGATTGGCGGGGAAGGCTGGTGTTTGCGTCGCAACCGGGTGCGCCAAGTGCAATGGAATCGGGCGGAGAGGACTTGCAGTCCGCGCTTGTCCGAGCGTTGGACGAGCTTGATGCGTTCCCCGCGTTGATGTGGAGGAACGGTCGCCCAGTGCTGCAAGGCGGCTGGCACGAAGAAGTTTCGGCTGAGCGGCGAGTCGGAGAGAATGGCAAGCTGCAGATCGCGGGATTTCATGAAGACAGTCACCACACCGCGGTGTTTGGGCGCGGAAGTGACCTGCCGGTGCAGGAGTATTTCGAAGACGTGTTCTCAAGCGCGTTTGCTTATGATGGCGGCGCCACAAGCAGTTGGGGCGGGCGAGTGGCGTACCGCGAAAAGCTTAACGACGATGTGGAAGTGACCGCGTTGTACGCAATGGCAGGTGCGCTTGCACCCGGCGCAAGCAACGATGGAGTTCTGAGAGATTCGTTGCGGATGGCCCCACGGCACAGCGTCGGTGTTAACGTGTCGTCAAAACTGTCTCGTACGGGCGGACACCTCACAGTAGGCTACAAGTGGATTAGCGGGCCTGCAGTTTCTCGCGTAGACGCTTATGGTGAATCGCTTTACCAAATGGATCCGTATCTGCATGTTTCCGTGCGGCAGCAATTGCCTAAGCTTGGACCGGGCCGCTGGGAGGCGATAGCGGACTGTGACAACCTGCTGGCGCAAGGTACCGTGACAATCAGCACAAGGGATGGCCAAGTGGCGCTGGTACCGGCCTTTCGGACGTTTCGAGGTGGACTCAGCCTGCAGTTTTAGTAGTCTCGAAAGCTGTAGGTGCCCTTCCAGAAAATGGAATTCCGCAGCCAGTTTCCTCAAGGGAAGCTTTAACTTATAGAAAAGTAAAGTCTTAAATAGGGTGAATACTTCCAAAGAGTGGAAGAGTAGTTGCACCGTAGAACTCCTAGTGCGTTGGTGTACGCGGTAGGGTGCCTGTCATGAAGCAGAGTTTTCGCCTCAGCCTCGGAGCGGTGGTTCTGGCGTTAGCCACGCTGGCTGCGGTGATCTTTGCCCTTTTGAATTTTGACCAACGCGCGCGGTTTGAATCGCCGGACGATGCAGTGGTTTGGCGCGACACGGACCACGGCGTGGAGGCTTGGAAGGTGAGCCCGAACGGCCCCGCGGCGCGCGCGGGAATCCAGCAGGGCGACCGGCTGATCGAAATCAACGGACAGCCAACGACGAGCGCGTTGCAAGTAACGAGGCGCGTCTGGAAAGCCGGTCTGTGGAGCCAACTGCGGTACAAGGTCGAGCGGGGCGGCGACTCGTTTGAAACACCGGTGGTGATTGCGGCCGCCGAGAAGCCGGTGACCGCAGAGAATTACCTGCGTGTCGTCGGACTGATTTACCTATTCATCGGAATTTTCATCTTTGTGCGTCGGTGGAATGCCCCGCGGGCGATTCATTTCTACGTTTTTTGCCTGGTTTCTTTCGTTCTGTACTCATTTCACTACAGCGGAAAGCTCGATGCGTTCGACTATGAAGTGTACTGGTCGAGCGTCGTCGCTCGGCTGCTGGCGCCTGCGTTGTTGCTGCATTTTGCGCTAGTTTTTCCGGAACGAACCGAGGCTGCGCAAAAGCTTCTTGCGAAGCTGGCACTTGTGTATGGACCGCCACTGGCGCTTCTGCTCGTGCATTTGGGAGTAGCCAGCAACACGTTGGGCTTTCTGCCGTGGCTTGGCGCCCGAATACTGCTGGACAAGGTTGAACTCGGTTATCTAGCCGCCTGCTTTATCGTCGCTGGCTTGGTTTTCTATGCGAACTTCCGCAAGTCGCCGTCTGGAGTTTTGCGCCAGCAATTGAAGTGGCTTTCCGGCGGTACCCTTGCGGGGAGCCTGCCGTTCGCCTTTTTTTATGCTTTTCCTTACCTGCTAAATCCACTGCAAAAGCCGTGGATGATGTTTTCCTCGTTGAGCCTGGTGCTGATTCCGTTGTGTTTCGGCTACGCGATCATCCGCTACCGCTTGATGGACGTGGACATCATCTTCAAGCGCGGACTGGCGCATACGGCGGCGACCGCTGCAGTTGCGGCGGTATGCTTCGCGCTGGTCGGGTTGAGTGGGGGTATATTTCACACGAATTCGGGCGACCGATTTGTCGCCGTCCTCGCAATAACAGTCGCGTCATTTTTGTTTCAGCCCATCCGCGTGTGGATCCAGGGGCGGCTCGATCACTTCTTTTATCGCGACCGGCTGGACTATCGCCGCACGCTGATCGAATTCGGGAAAACTCTGACGAATGAAGTACGGCTCGATCCGATGCTGAGTTCCGTGATGGATCGCGTTTCGCAAACACTGCTGGTTGACCGGCTGGCAATTTTTGTTGAGGACGCGCAGGCGCCGGGAAAAATGAGGCTGGCGCGCTCGATGGGCGTGCGGGTGAACGAGCCTTTGGATTTGAGCTTCCTCGCGCCGGCCCGGCCCGAGATCGCGCGTGGGGCGCTTTTTTTTGAGTCGCCTCGCGCGGCGCGCGACGTGAGCCCCTCGGTGCGCGATGCGCTGCAACAGCTGGACTTGAATTACTACGTTCCGTGCCGCATTCGTGAGCGGAGCGTTGCGGTGCTGGGACTTGGCAAGACTGTGGACGGCGATTTCCTGTCCAGCGACGACGTGGAATTGGTGGAAACGATCGCGGGATACGTCGCAGTGGCGCTCGACAACTCGCAGCTTTATAACTCGCTTGAACAGAAGGCGCTGGAGATCGTGCGATTGAAGGACTTCAGCGAAAACATCGTGGAATCGCTGCACGTGGGAGTGCTGGCGGTGGACCTAAGCGGATCGGTGGAAAGCTGGAACACGCGGATGGAGCAGCTTTTTGGCGTTTCGCGGCAGGAAGCAGTGGGGGCACAACTCGATTCTTTGTTGCCAGCAGAACTCACTTCGGAAATCGCTGCGCGGGGCGATGGCGAGCAGATCACCGGCATCTACAAACAGAGACTGCAGCATCAGGGGCGATCGCTGACACTGAACGTTTCGATCACGCCGCTGGTGAGCAAGTCCGGCGACCGCATCGGCCGGCTGCTGCTCTTCGATGACGTGACGCAGCGGGAACATATGGAAGAGCAGATGTCGCAAACGGAAAAGCTGACATCGCTAGGGCTGCTGGCGGCTGGCGTGGCGCACGAAGTGAATACACCGCTGGCCGTGATTTCCAATTACATTCAGATGCTGGCCAAGCAGATGCCGGAAAATGATCCCCGGCATTCGATTATCGAAAAGATTGTGAAGCAGACGTTCCGCGCGAGCGAAATTGTGAATAATTTGCTGAATTTTTCGCGAACCGGGGCCGCCGAAATTGCGAATGTCGACGTAAACCACGTAGTTGAGGAAACGCTCTCTCTTGTATCGCACCCGCTGAAGACGGCACAGATTCAGGTGGTGAAGAATCTGGGAGATGGACTGCCGGCAGTGCGCGGGTCGGCGAACAAATTGCAACAGGTATTCCTGAATCTTTTTCTGAATGCGCGTGACGCGATGCCCTCGGGCGGCATCTTGGAAGTGAGGACGAGCGCGCATAACGGCAGCGTGGAAATTGAAGTAGTCGACACGGGAGCGGGAATTCCGCGCGAGCACATACACAGAATTTTTGATCCGTTTTTTACGACCAAGGCCAGCGGTCGAGGCACCGGCCTGGGGCTTTCCGTGAGCTACGGAATCATCAAGGAGCACGCGGGGAAAGTGGATGTCCGTTCGGCGCCCGGCAAAGGCACGTCATTTCACGTCGAGTTCCCAGCGGTGAGGAAGCCGGTTCATGTCTAAAGGTGCGATTCTCGTCGTTGACGATGAATCTGAAATTCGAGAAGGGCTTGAGCTGCTGTTGACGAGCGAGGGCTACGGCGTGTCGAGCGCCGAAACGGGCGAATCCGGTTTAGGAAAGCTCGGGGAGCAGCCGTTTGATCTGCTGTTACTTGATGTGAGCTTGCCCGATCGTAACGGGCTGGAGTTGCTGCGGGAAGTACGTCGGCGCGATCCTGACCTGCCGGTGGTACTAATTACGGCGTACGGCTCAATTGACATGGCGCGCGCGGCGTTCAAGGGCGGCGCTCTCGATTACATTACCAAGCCGTGGTCAAACGATGAGCTGCTTGCGCAAGTGGCGCAGGCCGTAGAATCGCGGAAGCTCCGCGAAGAGAACGTTCAACTGAAGCGGGCGCTGAAGCAGCGTTCGAGTTTTCCAAACATTATCGGCAAGAGCGAAAAGATGTTGACGCTCTTCGATCTTGTGGCGCAGGTCGGCCCTTCGCGTTCGACAGTGCTGATCAGCGGGGAGAGCGGCACGGGCAAGGAATTGATCGCGAAAGCGATTCATTCCGCTTCGCCTCGCGCTGACAAAGCGTTTGTTCCGGTAAATACGGGCTCCATTCCTGTCGATCTGCTGGAATCGCAGCTGTTCGGCCACGTGAAGGGCGCGTTCACCAGCGCGGTTTCTTCCAAGAAGGGTCTCTTCGAAGTTGCGGATCAGGGCACGATTTTCTTCGACGAAATCGCCACCATCAGCCCGGAGACGCAGGCAAAGCTGCTTCGCGTAATTCAGGAACGTGAATTCATGCGACTAGGCGGCACGGAGCAATTGAAAGTTGATGTTCGGATCGTCGCGGCTTCGAATGTCGAACTTCTGTCGCTTGTGAGGGAAGGCCGCTTTCGCGAGGATTTGTACCACCGCTTGAACGTGATTCACCTGACCCTTCCGCCGCTGCGCGACCGTCGCGAAGATGTGCCGATGCTGCTGGCGCATTTCCTTGTGCGGTATTGCGAGGAAAACGCGAAGCCGATGCGGCAATTCACGCCCGCGGCGCTGAAATTGATGATGGATTACGACTGGCCTGGCAATGTTCGTGAACTCGAGAACGTAGTTGAGAGAGCTGTAGTGTTGTCCACGACCGAACGCGTAGATGCGGACCTGTTGCCAGAAAGTATTCGCAGCAAGGAGATTGTCCGCGGAGTGCGGTTGCAGTTGTCTGAATTTATGCCGCCTCTCCCGGGCGAACCGGGCGCGCGCACGGGTGCAGACCAATCGCGGCCATCCTTGTTCCAGATCATGGATGAGATTGAGCGCCGCATCATCATCGACATGCTGGATCGTACGGGGTGGAACCAGACTGAGGCTTCGGAACGATTTCTGATTCCGCTTTCGACCTTGAATCAAAAGATCAAACGGCTGGGAATTGACGTACGTCGCAGAGCGCGCGGCGAGGAATCGTTCATCGCTTCGTCGGGAAAGTAGCCGGCGAGACTGATGACGCAGGCAGCTTATCGGTAGGAGCAATCATGCAAACGAAACGCGAATGGATAACGGGAACTGCGCTTTTTGCAGCGGCGCTGCTGATTGTGCTGCTGCCTTCGGGTGCGCGTTCGAGCGCGGCACAGACTGCCGCGCAATCTGACGAGCCTGTCCCTGCCTATCACACGCAACCACCAACGGGCGCCCTCCCGGATACGATGGATCCCGCGCAATTCGAAAATCCGGTTGTCAAAAATGCCTACGCGCTTGCCGCAAAAGTAAAAAAAGTGTTGTACCAGGAGCCGTGCTACTGCCACTGCGACCGCGCCCACGGTCATGGCAGCTTGCTCGATTGCTTCACCAGCAATCACGGATCAATGTGCAACATCTGCATGGGCGAGGCGCTGTACTCCTACGAACAGACGCGCAAGGGAAAAACGCCCGCGCAGATTCGCGCTGGGATTCAAAGCGGTGAGTGGCAGCACATTGACACCGCGAAGTATCAGACCTATCCGGCCAAGCCCTGAGACGTAAAGATAAGTAACTGGGCAATTAGAGGCAGGTAAACTGCTTGTGTCGCGCCAGCTCGCACCCATAAAATTAAAGCACCCAGCAACCTGGAGGATAAATGAAGTTTCGCAACACGATGCGTCTGTGCTCGATTCTGCTTGCTGCAAGCCTGGTGTCCGCGGGTTCCCTTCCCGCGCGCGCGCAGGAGAAAGATCATGCTGTTTCGTCTGGCCAGCTTCGCAAAGATGTTCAGAAAGCTGCAGAAACGCGGCAGGCAAACGAAGCAGCGGTACGAGAGATGTTTGCCACCGACAGGGCCCGGGAAACACTGAAATCGGCTGGGGTTGACTACCAGAAAGTAGACCAGGCGATCAGCCAGGTGAGCGACGAAGATCTGGCACGCATGGCTGATCGTTCACGCGACGTGCAAAAGGATTTCGCCGCGGGTCGACTCGGTGACCGCGATCTGATCATCATCCTGCTTGTGGCGGTTGCGCTGATTCTCATCATCGTCGCAGTGCGCTAAGCGACGAATCGCCGCGAGAGCGAGGCAGTTCTGCTTGCCCGAAAACAATTCGTCTTCTTTGGAGCGCTTTTCCCGGTGTTGTGTGCTGTGGCCATGGCGGGCGCTTCGGGTTTGTGGCTGGATGTTCCTTATATCCACCAGGAGAAGGACGGGTGCGGCTCGGCTTCGCTCGCGATGGTGTTGCGCTATTGGCACGGCAAGAATGTTTCGGTCGCGGAAGGGCGCGCCGATCCCAGCAGGATTCAGCGCGAGTTATATGCCGCAAAGCCGCGTGGAATCTATGCGGTCGATATGGAACGCTATTTGCGTGAATCCGGATTTGACGCGTACGCGTTTCGCGGTGACTGGAGCGACATGCGTTCGCATCTGGAAAAGGGGCGACCGCTGATTGCAGGATTAAAGCCGAAAGGTGCGCCCGCGCACTACGTGGTCGTTGTAGGAGTCGATCCGGAAGACGTGGCGGTGCTCGTGAACGATCCGGAACGCGGTAAGCTGTTGCGTATCGAGCGCGCGGAATTCGAAAAGGCCTGGCAAGGCACCCGGAATTGGACGCTCCTTGCGGTGCCTCACCACCCGGAGTGAAAGTCCGTCATCTTGTTTTCGCCGTCGTGCTGCTGGCCAGTGTCTCGCATCTAGGGAAGGCAGCGGATGAGGCGCAGCGACTCGAGTCCGTAAAAAGACTGTACCAACAGCAGAGGTGGGAGGAGGTCCTGCGCGAGGCGCAGGGCACTGTAGACCAGTCCGCCGATTTTGATTATTACGTCGGAATGGCGTTGTCGCGACTGGAGCGGTGGAACGAAGCGCATGTTGCTTTTTCACAAGGTGCAAAGAAAGCGCCGCGCGACGTACGTTTTCTGGTCGAGCGCGCCGGTGCGGAATATAAACTAAGCGATTTTCGCACAGCGAAGTGTGATTTGCGGCAAGCGCTGCGTCTGGACGCGCAAGATCCCTACGTGGCGGAGTTCCTCGGCACAATTTACTTGCTCGAAGCAAACCTTGAAGCAGCGCTGAAATATTGGAATCACGTAGAAAAGCCGCGGCTGACGGCGGTCGAAGCCGTTCCCTCACCAAAAACCGAGAAGCGCTTGTTCGATCGGGCCATAACCTTTTCTCCGCCCGGAGTGCTTGAGCGCAAATCATTTTTGAGGACGAATGCGCTGCTTGAGAATCTGGACGTATTTCCGCAATGGCGAACGGAGCTCTCTCCGGCTCTGGCCGCGGAAAACGCCGAAGATTACAAAGCGACGATTCGCTTGAATGAGCGCACAAGCTGGGGCTCATCGGCCCAGGATGGCGCGATTTCGCTGTTGCGTGGGCTGCCGTACGAAACGATTTACCCCTCCTATTACAATTTACGCGGCGAAGCGATTAACTTTGATTCGCTCTTACGTTGGGATTCGGAAAAGCGCAGGGTTGCAGGGAGCTTTTCGTCTCCGCTTTTCCGGCAGCCTGCAAAACGTCTGCGAATTTTCTTCGACGCCCGAAATGAAAACTGGAACTTGTCGCGGACTTTTTCTGGTGGTTCGATCGCTGTCACCGACTTAAATCTGAAGCGATTTTCCGGCGGGGCGGAGTTGCATGTAGTGGAAAGCGGGCGATGGGATTTGACAGCAGGACTGGAAGGAATTTCGCGCGAGTTCCGGAATGTTCCGGAAGGGCTTTCCTTTGGCGCCACGTCATTTTTTGCTGATAGCGAAACTTTGGATGCGTGGCTCGGCATACATCGTTCCTTGGTCCGTATGCCCGAACGGCGGTTCACGCTTGATGGCCAAGCAGAAGTACGCGCTGGGAGAAATTATGCCCCAGGACAGGGGGCGTTCGGCGGTGTGAAAGGGGAGCTGAAGTCACGTTGGCTGCCAAAAGCGCGCGGGGACGACTACGAATTTCTTTCGTCGCTGCGAGGCGGCGAAATTTCTGGGAATGTTCCGCTGGATGAGCTTTACCAGTTGGGGGTCGAACGCGATAACGATCTCTGGCTGCGCGGGCATTCGGCCACAACCGATGGCCGAAAAGGACGTGCACCTCTCGGACGGCGTTATCTGCTGCTGAACTCCGAAGTGAGCAAAACTCTCTATGACGGAGCGTTCTTCCGTGTTCAGCTGGGTCCATTCTTTGACACTGGAGCGATCGCTGATGCGAGCGGAGAATTCGGTTCGCAGAAGTGGCTGTTTGATACTGGTGTACAGGCCAGGATCCGTGTTTTGGGGAGCGTGAGCGTAGTTCTCTCCTATGGCCGCGACTTGCGGAATGGCACGGGTATATTTTACGGAACTTCACTTCGTTGATCCGCCTGTGCCAAGATTTTGTCCCTGATTGTTTGGTTTTGCTAAACTGATTGGGCTTCGTCAAGCCAATTAGCCTGCCAGGTGATAGGGAGACCGATGTTCAAATCATTGCCATCTCGCCGAATCGTCGCAACGTTGGTTCTGTGTATCGTGTTTCTGGGCGTGTTGCGGGCAAGCGGGGCCATCGGCGATTCTTCGGGCGGATGGGGCTTCAACGCCGCAAATCTCGACAAAACATGCAAACCGTGTGACGACTTCTATCAATTCGCAATGGGCGGCTGGATGAAGAGCAATCCCATTCCGCCGGAGTTTCCAACTTGGGGATCGTTTACAGTTCTGGCCGACCGGAACCAGGCATCCATGCGCGGGATTTTGGAGGACGCGGCGAAAGCAAACGCTGCCGCAGGTTCCAATCAGCGAAAGATCGGCGATTTTTACGCCAGTTGCATGGATACCGCCGCGATCGACGCGGCAGCGGCAAAACCAATCGCAGGGGATTTGGCTGCCATCGAAAAACTGAAAGATCCGAGCGAATTACAACCGCTTATCGGACGTTTGCAGCAGACCGGCAGCGGTTTTCTTTTCGGTTTCGATTCAACTCAGGATTTGGATGACAGCACGCAGGTGATCGCGGAAATTGGGCAGGGCGGATTGGGGTTGCCGGAGCGCGACTACTACACTCGCACGGATGACAAATCAAAGCAGTTGCGCGCGGACTATGTGGCGCACGTCGGAAAAATGTTTGTGCTTGCCGGCGATTCGCAGGAAAAGGCGGACACCGAAGCACAATCCGTTATGAATTTTGAAACGACGCTTGCCAATGCGTCGATGCCCCGTGCCCAAATGCGTGACCCGCACGAGGTCTGGCACAAAATGACGCTCCCGCAGTTGGAGGCGCTCGCGCCAGTATGGCCGTGGGAAGCATACTTTCGGCAGCGCAATGCTCCAGAATTTTCGGCGATTAACGTCGAGCAACCAGATTTCTTCAAAGAAACAAATAGACTGCTCACGGCGGCCCCGCTCGATCAATGGAAATCGTATTTACGCTGGCACGTGATTCACGCCAGTGCCAACGAACTGTCCGACTCCTTTGTGCAAGAGAATTTCAGCTTTTACGGGGCGAAACTGGCGGGTTCGAAACAGATTCAACCGCGATGGAAGCGCTGCGTGCAGAGCGTCAATCGGAACATCGGAGAAGCGCTCGGTCAAGTGTACGTTGAAAAGTATTTTCCGCCGGAAGCCAAAGCCCACGCGCGGGAAATGGTGGCGAATCTGATCGGCGCGCTGCGAAGCGATGTGCCGACTCTTGGCTGGATGGGGCCGGATACCAAAAAGCAGGCGACTGAAAAACTCGAAGCCTTTCAAATCAAAATCGGATACCCGGACAAATGGCGCGATTATTCCGCGCTATCGGTGGAGCGGACAGGTTACCTTGCAAACGTGCGACGCGCCGTCGATTTCGAAAATGCCCGCGAACTTCACAAAATCGGAAAACCCGTAGACCGTACCGAATGGGGAATGACGCCGCCGACTGTGAACGCGTATTACAACTCGACGATGAATGAAATTGTGTTTCCGGCAGGAATCTTGCAACCGCCGTTTTATGATCCGAAGGCCGATGACGCGATTAACTATGGCGGGATGGGTGCGGTAATCGGCCACGAGATCACGCATGGATTCGACGATTCCGGATCGCAGTTCGACGGGAAGGGAAATCTCCGCGAGTGGTGGACCAAAGAAGATCGCAAGAATTTTGATGAGCGCGCGGCGTGCGTTCGGCAACAGTTCGATGGTTATGAAGTCGAGCCGGGTCTTCACGAAAATGGCAAACTGGTTCTCGGCGAAAGCATAGCGGATCTTGGCGGACTCTCCATCTCGTACGCAGCTTATGAAAAGGCGATTGAAGGCAAGCGTCCGCAAAGTCTCGATGGATTTACTCCCGAGCAGCGGTTTTTTCTGGGTTGGGCGCAAGTGTGGGGCGCCAATCTGCGCCCAGAGTATGCGCGGTTGATGGCCAACAGCAACGAACACCCCGTTCCAAAATTTCGTGTCAACGGTCCGCTTTCCAACATGGAGCTGTTTGCCAAGGCGTTTGGCTGCAAGAAGGGTGACACAATGGTTCGCGAAAAGGCGTGCAAGATCTGGTGAACCAATCGCCCACCGGAGTAGACGACAGGTGCTCGGCACTGCAGGCTCGGCGATGCACAGCTCGGAAAAGTTAAGTACACTATTTGAACCCCGCCCATTCCAATGAAAACGATTCTTGTCACGGGTAGTAGCGGTTTAATTGGCTCTGAAGCGGTCGAACATTTTGACCGCCAGGGCTATCGCGTCATCGGTGTGGACAACAACATGCGCCAGGTTTTTTTTGGCGCGCAAGGCGACACCACATGGAATCTCAATCGGCTCAAGCGTTCGACAAAGAATTTTCATCATGCAAGTCTGGACATCCGCGACCGCATTGCCCTGGACGAACTTTTCAGGAGCAATCGATTCGATCTGATCGTCCATTGTGCGGCGCAGCCTTCCCATGACAAGGCCCGCGACATTCCGATCCTTGATTTTGAAGTGAACGCCCTCGGAACCATCAACTTGCTCGAAGCCACTCGCCAGCATTGCCGCGACGCGGTCTTCATTTTGATGAGCACCAACAAAGTGTACGGTGATTCGCCCAACGAGATTCCGCTGAAAGAGCTGGCGACGCGATATGACTACGCGCGGCAGGAAGACTATGCAGGCGTCAACGAGTCCTGCCGTATTGACCAAACGCTGCACTCGCTTTTTGGAGCGTCAAAAGCCGCCGCCGATCTTGTGGCGCAGGAGTATGGGCGCTACTTTGGCATGAATACCTGTATTTTTCGCGGTGGATGCCTGACCGGGCCGTCGCATTCCGGTGTTGAGCTGCACGGATTTCTTTCGTATCTGGTAAAGGTTGCGCTTAGCGGCGGCAGCTATTCCGTTTTTGGTTATAAGGCCAAACAAGTTCGCGACAACATTCACAGCCATGACGTTGTAGGCGCAATTGAGGAATTTGCAGCGAGCCCTCGTCCAGGCGAAGTTTATAACCTCGGTGGCGGGCGCGGAAACAGCGTTTCGATGCTTGAAGCCATAGCCAAAATTGAGAATATGACCGGCAAAAAGCTCGCCTGGAAATATGTGGAAGAAGCCCGCAAAGGCGATCACATCTGCTATATCTCCGATTTGCGCAAATTTCAGTCGCACTATCCGAACTGGAAAATTACGTACAACCTGGACACGATCTTTCAGGAAATTATCGCCGCGCAACAAGCGGAGCAGATATCTGGCGCCGCCCGCTGATCGCCGGACCACAGACGTAGGCAGGATTTTGAGCTGCCTTTCCAGAATGACCATCCTCTGCCTCTGTCGCGAAGAACATGATTGGAAGATGATTCCGGCGTATGCGGACGCTTTTCGCCGGCACGGCGTCGGATTTTTTTGTGTGAACGATTCGATTCCGTCCGACGCGTCGCTCGAAGATGTACTGCGTACTTGTCCAAACATTCCTTCGGCCATTTTTCACTTTGAGTCCGCACATTCGTTATTTCCAACCGGACTTGAACGCTCGAAAATCCCGACAGTGTGCTTTCATCCAGACACGTATGCTTTTACTGACCGTCGCATTCGCTGGTCCGCCGTATTTGATCACGCAGTGGTGTTTCATCCGGGTTATCGAGAGCGGTTTGCCCGCGCGGGGCATCCAGGAGCTTTTCTGCTGCCGCACGCCGTTCGGCGGGGGTTTTTCGAAGGCCCTCAACTTCCGCGCGAATTCGACGTTGGCTGGGTCGGCCAAACCGGCGGACCGTTGTACAACGGCCGTGCCAAATGGCTGCCGAAACTCGCCGCGGAATTCCGCATGAATGATTGGACGCAGCGTTTCACACTCGAAGAGACTGCCGCAATCTATCGGCGCAGCCGCACCGTCGTAAATATCGGCCGCGACGACTTTCCGCAAGACGCCAACCTCCGCGTTTTCGAAGTGCTCGCCTCGGGCGCACTACTCATCACGTCTCTTCCTTCCGAGCTCACGCAATTGGGCTTTCAGGACGGCGTACATTTCGTGGGATACCGCGATCCCTCGGATCTCATCCGTATCGTCCGTAGATATCTGGCTGACGAAACTTCTCGAAGTAAAATCGCGGATGCCGCACGCTCGCTTGTCCTTTCCGAACATACGTATGACAGGCGCGCTGAACAATTGCTTGCGCATCTTGCGGAGGCCGGACAAGACAGGCTTGCTCCCGCCCGAAAGTGGCCCGAGTCCCGTGCTCGTCTTGTCGCACTTGATTTCTACGCGAGCCGTGGCCTTACTTCGTGCGCAGCTGCGCAGCTTCGTAAAATTGCTGGACACGGTGTGCGGGAAACACTTCAAGGAGCGTCTCTGCTGTCGCGCTCTTGGATCAAGTCCTTCCTGCGATGACTTCTTGTGCCGCCTCTTGCTTTTCGCTTTCCTTGCCTCAAGATGCAACTCGGCTTAGGCTGACTGCGAACGATTCGGTCTTTGCGCCTAAACAATGAAATCGCAACTCGTCATCGCTTTGCTCGGCCGCCGCGACGAACCTACTGACGCCGTTGAAGACTATTGCCGCTATCTCGCCGAGGCGCTCGCCACGCACAGTATGGATCTACAGATTCGGCGTGTTCCCTGGAACGAACATGGCTGGGCTGCGTCGCTTCGAGCATTGAGGCTCCAGGCCAAAGCCTGGCGTGGCACATGGATCCTTGTGCAATACACGGCACTCGCCTGGTCGGCGCGCGGTTTTCCACGCCGTTTTCTTCGCGTTCTTCGCCTTCTTCGGAAGGCCGGTGCGCGTATCGCTGTGGTGTTTCATGATGCGGAGCCTTTCGGCGGAACTCGCCTGATCGATCGCCTCCGTCGCACGATGCAATTGCGTGTGATGCGCACGATACTTACGTTTTCCGACCATACGGTTTTCACGGTCACACCTGAACGGCTTAGCTGGCCTCCGAGTGCTCCCGCAAAGTATTCATTCATTCCGGTCGGCGTGAGTCTTCCTTTCCCGCTTGCTCCACAGCAACACGAAGACATCCATTCACCTCCCGCAGTCGGCGTGTTCAGCATCACCGGGGGAACCGCAGGTGACCGCGAAACACGCGACGTTGTTGCCGCCGTGCGCTATGCATCGCAAAAGTTGGGAAAATTGCGGCTGCTTGTTTTTGGCCGCCATGCGGAAGTGCGCGAGGGGGCGCTTCGCGAAGGACTTCGAGATGTCACTGTGGAACTGGATGTGTGCGGCGTCATCGACGACAAAGAGTTGGTCCAACGATTTGCGGCTTCGGACGTTCTGTTGTTCGCCAGAGGAGCGATTTCGTCGCGGCGCAGCAGCGCCATTTCCGGTATTGGCTGCGGCTTGCCGGTAATCGCGTTCGAAGGAAGTGAAACCGGCTCGCCCATTACGGATGCAGGCGTGATTCTCCTTCCGGAGGGCTTGGACGAAACAACTTTGCAAGCGCAACTCGGCGAAGCGCTGGTGCGCGTTCTTTCACAGGACGATTTTCGCGTTTACCTCGTGCAACGCAGCCGCGCCGCGCATGATAGATACTTTTCGTGGCCGGCGATCGCTGCCCGGTACCTGAAATTTCTTCAGCGTATGGACTAGTGCTTTTCTCGCAGCTCGAGACATCCACTCACTAGCATAGAAGAAAGAGTCCCAAGCGGACAGACCGCCTGGGACCCTTTTTTGGCTATTGGGATTTTGCTAGCTCAAGGAGATTCAATGTCCTCTGCGGTTAAATGCATCCTCATATCCCCGCAAGAACCCCTTGCGGTACTGTTCCTTGTACTGGTCTTTGGTGCCGAAGCTTTTACGGTAACCGTGGTCGCCATCTTCATACGAATCGTGCTTTTCTGGGCGGTAGTCCTTTCGCTCACTAAAGTCCTTCCTGCCAGCGCTTAACCCATCGCGGTAGCCGGTGTCGAAAGCCACGTCGGAATAGCCCCAGTTCGTATAGTAGCGGGCGTCCTCATCGTTTCGCGGAACGCGGTCTGGGTCGTACGTGTCACGGAGCCCATAAATTTCGGAACGCACGGGGCGATTCTTATAGCCGTCTTCATAGCCGGCCCTAAACCCTTCTCGATAGCCCTTCTGGAAATCGGGCCGCGAGCCCATGAAGTCTTCGTAGCCCAAATCGGCGCGCCGATAGTTGTCGCTCTCGTAATTCGGACTGGAATTACTGACTAGGTCCGCGCGGCCCTGGCGAAGGCCGTCGCGATAGCCGTGCTGGTAACCGTGTTCTCGGGCGTCCATCGATCCGCCGTAGATTACGACCTCCTGGGCCACCGCTGCCGTCGCGACGAAAAAGAGCGCCAACAATACAATTCCTAAGTATTTCGCTTCTCTGACCATTCGTCCTCCTTGCTGCACATCAGATCCGTGCAGGAACGGTTCGTGATAGCAATTTTCGCCAGAAGGCAATTGAGGGGTCGATGGGGTTTTTGCTTGAAGATGGCCCGGGACCTATACCTGCGACAGTCCTCGTTAGATACCGGAAACTACCTACACAATTCTTTGGTCTTCATGCCGTGCCCCTCCATGTTCTGAGGGCGCTGAGCATCTGACTCGGGCTTTCGCCGCACGCTCGAAACTGATAGTAACAATAGACTGTATTAGAAGGCCAGTAAATCTCAATTACGCATTTTTCTTGTTCTGCTACAAATTGAGCAAAAGTAGTCGCAACCACGGGCCGCTGTTGTGATTCAGTTTTTTCCCGACTCTGCAGAACACGACGGAGAAATGCATGGTGGCAGGCAGTCTGCGTGCAAACCCGCCCCTGAATGCGGCCTATTTGTGGCTGGGCGAGTGGACCAGGAGAATCTCCTCCTAAAAAAACAGGGCTGGCGACACCTTAAATCGCTGGCTGAGTTTTTCGATGTGCTGCTTGTTCAGCTCTCGTTTGCCATACAAGACTTCGGAGACGATGCTCTCCGACCCGAGCAGCGGCGCGAGGTCCTTTTGTTTGAGGTTGTTCGCCGCCATCAATTCCGCCAACACTTCCACGGGCGAGACCGCACGGATGGGAAGTGTTCCTCTTCGTAAGCCTCAATCAGAACCGTCAGCAGTTCGGCGTACTTTTCTTCGGACGCCGACAAGTGGCCTCGGCGCTCCAGAGCAGTTCCGTGTAGCGTTCATTCTGCGCCTCCGATGTGATCGGCCGGGGCGCGGGGAAACATAAACACTGCCTTCCTGTGATCCTAATTCCTCTGTTTTCTGTAGCACGGCGTAGAACAGGCAAATTCGCGCACTTCGTCAATTTCTGGCCAACCGACAGGATTCTTGCATCCGCGCTGAGGTGCTGTTGACATTACAAATGGTACATGCCATTATCAATGGCATGACGATCAAGATTGACAAGGCCGGCCGAATCGTCCTGCCTAAGCCTGTGCGCGAGAGATTTCACCTTCGGGAAGGATCTGAGCTCGAGCTCGAAGAGCGCCCAGACGGTCTGACTCTAAGACCGGTCGAACAGCAACCTTCCATGGTTCGGAAAAACGGCATTTGGGTTCACTTGGGCAAAGTACCTCGAGACTTTGATTGGGATGTCGCAGTCGATGCCATACGAGAAGAACGCATCAAGGACACTTCAGGTGCATGAAGGCCTATTTTGACACCGCGGTTCTTGTAGCGGCCTCTGTATCCGATCATCCCCACCACAGCCAAGCCATAGCAGCCTTGAGGATGGTTCGAAATAAAGAGATCGTCGGGCATGTGAGTGGCCACAGCTTAGCCGAAGCCTATGCAGTCCTAACCCGCGCTCCATTTACGCCGCCAATCTATCCGGCTGAGGCATGGAAACTGCTTTCTGAGAATGTACTCCCTTTTTTTCAGATTGTGACTCTCACGCCGACGATGTATCGCGAGACGATTCAAGAATGTTCGGAGAGCGGATGGATCGGCGGTAGGATCTACGACGCTTTGCATCTACACTGTGCGAAAAAAACAGGTTGCGATCGAATCTACACTTTCAACGTCCGGCACTTTCGACAGTTGGCTCCAGACTGGGCGGAACGGATCGCTGCCCCTTAGCAATTCATGTGAAATGGCGGAGGTATTGCTACGACTCGCAATCTTGCACAAGATTGGGTCGGGTAGCGCTCACGAATGGAGCCACACAAAGGTGGCTGACGTGAGTGTGCGAGAAGTTGAAATATTCCTGGATGCGGTGGTGGCGATGGCGGATCCGGTGAAAACACATTTTCTGTGGAGACCGCAATTGCGGGACCCGGGCGATGAGATGGTGCTGGAAACGGCAGTCAATGGTCGGGCCGACGCGTTGGGTACATTCAACGTTCGGGACTTTGGTACCATGCCCGCGCGGTTCGGGATCGAAGTGATGATGCCGCGTGAAGCGATAGGGAGGATGAGGCGATGACGGAGACAATGACATACCCTTTGCGGTTGCCACGTTCGCTAAAGAGGGCGGTGGAGCGACAGAGCAAGGAAGATAGGGCAAGCATAAACCAGTTCGTAGCCACCGCGGTCGCTGAAAAGCTTCTGCTTTGCAAACGGCGGAGTTTTTTGCTGACCGCAAAGCACGCGCGGAGTTCAGGGCCTTTGACAAGCTCATGGGAAACGGCACGGTGGAAGGCCGCCGCGTACGGGCGATGAAATGCCGGTTAGCAAGACGAAAGCGCGCCTACGATAAAGCGCTCGCGGCTTCGATTCGCACGTGTGAGGTTTAGGTCGGACTTAGATAACGATAAGTTTCAATAAATGAAACATCGCGAAAAATAGTAGCAAGGCGCAAATAGCCGCATGTTTGCTGCATTTTTGAACAGTGGCGGAGGAGGAGGGATTCGAACCCCCGAGACCCTTTCGAGTCTAACGGTTTTCAAGACCGCCGGTTTCAACCGCTCACCCACTCCTCCGTTTCTAAGTATAACGTAATCTGTGATTTAACCTGCCATTTGTGACAGTTGAGCATTTCTGTTGCTGCATTTTGGTGCAGCAGTGAACCCCTATTTGAGACGATTGGTTGCGTGACACTCTGATGGAGAAGGAGGCTCCACCATGGTTCACGGAGGAACAAAGCGGCATCCAGAAGAATTGCGTACTCTGGCAATCAGGCGGTTCAGGTCTTGTCAAAATGTCGCCCAACTGGCGAGAGAGATAGGAATTCCACGACAGACTTTGTACCGCTGGACAGACGAGAGCGAAAGAGTTGAGGCCCGTGAGGACGGCCGGCTAGTGCCCGTTGAGAACGCTCGCGAATCCAGGCTCCGAAAGCGAATCGCACTGCTCAAGGACGCACTGGCAGACAAGACATTGGAAGTGGATTTTTTCAAAAGCGCCTTGCAGACAGTCAAGGCTCGACGCCGCAAGAACAGCGCAGGTGGCGAGCTGGCATTTACGACTACGTCCGGGACGTGATGTCGCTGCAAGGCAGTCTGACTATAGAACGGATGTGTCAGCTTGCCGGCGTCAGCGAGGCTGGATTCTACCGATATTTGCGCTCACGCGATCTGCACGAGGAGGAGATGTGTGTGCGCTCGGCAATTCAGGGCGTAGCATTGCAGCACGACGGCCACTATGGGTATCGCCGCATAACAGCTGAGCTGCGACGAACAGGCATGCTGGTAAACCACAAACGAGTATCACGCATTCTTCGCGAGGACAGCTTAATTGTTGCAGCCTTTGCGGAACCCAGGAAAAAGCCCCGGCCTGACATGATGGTCAATCTTGCGGGAGGCATGCAGGTGACAGGAATCAATCAGCTCTGGGTAGCCGATATTACGCATGTCCGTCTGAAGCGGGAATTCGTATTTTTGGCCGTCGTTCTGGATAAGTTCTCACGAAGAGTGGTCGGCTGGTCGCTTGATCGGAACCTGACTTCTCGGCTTACGCTCGCAGCACTGAGGGCAGCTATCGTCAATAGAAGGCCTGGGCCAGGGCTCGTGCATCACTCAGATCGCGGACGACAATACGTTCATTCAGGTTACGTCCGACTCCTGCACAAGCACGGCATGGTCGCGAGTGTCAGCCGGCCGGGCAGACCGGGTGACAACGGCAACTGTGAGAGTTTTTTCCGAACGCTGAAGCGAGAAGAGGTGGAAGCGAAGGAATACGCGGACTTTGAGGATCTCCGGGCAAACATTACGAGGTTCATCGAGCGCTACTACGACGAAGAGAGACTGCATTCGTCTCTCGGTTATCGCTCTCCAGCAGAATTTGAACTCGTGACAGATTCGCTGACTGTGGAACCTCCTCAAGCAGAAAGAGGCTCCAAACAATACACTTAAAGGAATGACGGCGATGTGTCACATTGCAGTTCGTCTCAAGGAGGGGTTCACGGGCGAAATCTCGCACGCTGCGTGAGCTGTCCTGCATCCACTTCGGTCGAGAGCCAAACGGTGGAGAGATTCGATTGCGGACCGAGGAATAAGTATTCATATCGAAGGGTTTGGAAAACCACCTCCGGAGCATGTGATCGCCCGATGTGGCGGCTCGCGTCGCTCTGTGCCGGCACAGTTGGTCGCAAGGCGTCCTCATAAGCATATCGATGCCCCAGCTTACAGATTTGGTGTGAAATTGGGGAACGACACCGAGCTATGGTCCGATAGTCTCCTTTGTCGTCCTGGCAGGTGAACTTGAAACGATCAAAGACATCGTCGGCCATCTTTCGCTTCGAGCGGGTGGCTACGAACAGCTTCATACAAGCGGCTAGAATGTAAAGACTCAGGAGGTATTGATGAAAGCATTGATCTTTCGCGAGACCGGTGAACCGAATGGCGTTTTGAAAATAGCAGAGATCCCTACTCCGCCTTTGGCTCCTGGCGAAGCGCTCGTCCGAGTGCTGCTCAGCCCGATCAACCCATCGGATCTGCACATGGTGCGAGGACGCTATGGCTATCAGCCGGAATTGCCAGCCAGCCCCGGCGCTGAAGGCGCGGGGATTGTGGAGGCTGTAGGTCCGGGCGTTCGAGGTTCACTTGTTGGAACTCGCGTAGTTTTCGTGGACAACTGGAACACCTGGCGCGAGCAGATCGTGTGCCCAGCAGATAAACTCGTGCCCGTTCCAGATGGCGTGGACGATCCAGCCGCCGCCACCTCCTATACGAATCCTTTGACTGCATGGGCATTGACGAGATCAAGTCACAATCTCAAAGAGGAAGAATGGCTCCTGCAGACGGCGGCTGCATCCAGCGTCGGGAAGTTGGTGCTTCAATTGGCGCAGCAGTATGGATTCAAGACAATCAACGTCATCCGTCGGCGCGAGCAAGAAACAATCATACGCAACCTCGGAGGCGATGAGGTGATCTGCACGGAAGACGAGGATCTCACGGTACGCCTGCGGGAATTGACCGCGGGTAAGGGCGTTGAACGAGCAATTGACTGCGTTGCCGGGGAACTTGGCGCTGAGCTTGCCCGCAACCTCTCTCCCGCTGGAACCATGCTTGTGTATGGAGCCCTTTCCAGTCATCGGCAGACGGATCCCGCAAAATTCATCATGCCGCTCTTCGCTCCGCGTTTGATTTATTCGACAGTGACGGTTCGAGGGTGGTGGCTTCCGCGTTGGGTGCCTTCCCAGCCGCTCGCCGAAGTGCGGGCAGCGACGAGCGATCTCCTCACCATGTTGGCGAACGGAGCACTTACGCCGCCAGCGGTTGTGCGGTACTCATTTAAGGACTTCCAAGAGGCAGTACGCTTGGCCGATGGTGAAGCTGGACAGCAGAAGGTCTTGCTGGACTTCTCCGAAAGGGCACTATAACCGGTAGAGCCTCATTGCGGGCGTCGCGAACCAGGTCGTAGTGTCTGACAAATCCATGTTGACGGCTTGTCGGCATCTCAGACAAGTGACCGCCCCAAAAAAACGCCGTTGGGGGTGGAAACCCGGCTAGTGAATGATAAAGGACGTTCGCAGTCACGCTAGCCTCTTGTCGCTTTCCTACTTTCGAAACTCTCCTGAATACTCGTCCTTCGCTGACCCCCGAATGCGAGAGCCATTCATCCAGCAATTGCTTCGACCATGCCGGCACCGGCACAGTTCGCAGCCGTCTTCCCTTACCGATCAAATCGACGATGACCCAGCGCCCCTCCCGCAGTTGCAATTGCTCCAGCGTCAATCCGACCACTTCAGAACGCCGTAACCCACAACCGAGAAGTAACCCAACGATCGCTCCGTCCCGCCAGCCGCGCGGGTTTGTCTTCGACGCGGCATTCACAAGTTCTTGCGCCTGACTCCGGGAGAGCCAGTTGCCGATTTTCCGCCCCAGCCGCTTTACCCCTTGAACCCGCCGGATTCCAATCGCCAGTTCTGGCGTCAGCCAGCCGCTTTCCGCGGACTCGTCCGCCAATTTCCGAATCGCTGAAAGATGCGAATTGATCGTAGAGGCGGACAGACTGAGTCCTTCAAGGTGCGACCGGTACCGGACGACCACAGCTCGATTGAACGTCAACCTAGGCTCGCTGCAGTACCAGGCTATGAACCTGTCGATGGCGAAAGTGTAGCTGCGACGAGAGTGAACGGAGGCCAGCGTATTGAGCACAGCCGCCTTCGATTGTTCCAACTCAGGGATGGTCAGCGTATTGGGGCGAAGGCCATATTCAGTAGGCGTTTGAGAAACCATAGAGAGCGGCTCCTTTCGGCCGCGCCCACAGTTTTCTCCTCAATGATGTTTTCGGCCTGCACGCTCTAATCTGGGGTTATTGAAGCAAACGTCCTTTATCATTCGCTATTTGAGTTGGCAAGCCCACAACGGGTTTTGGGGGCTTTGTTCCGATAGGCCGGTTTTAATCCAAGTGAAGCGGCCGCTTTAGTAAACACTTGCTGACTTGAACGGTACTAATCTCCTCGATGAGTGGATTGGCGATTTACAGTGGATTGGCGATTTACCACTCATCGCGGAGGTCGTAGCAAGCCAATTGGCAAAGATCACTTGCCCAACGGGCCGGCAATACATCGAGAACAGGTTCCAACGGCAATCCGCATCCCCCGGCCCCTGATGCCAGGGCCTTCGCCGTGACGGCTCGCGCTCCTGCGCAGGTTGCGGTGGCACTGTAATCGTCAGGTTAATGAGTAATTGCTCAAGGAAGCCTATTTTTTAAACCATGCACCCAGCTGCGATGCGCGGCGCATGGGGAAGCATAAATTAGCGCAGGTGTCAGGGGTTCAGAGATCAGGAAACAGAAATCGGGAACTCCAAAATCCACACTTGACATCTACCGATAATTCACTACCATATGGTTGTGGATAAGTTAGATACAACATTTGCGGCTCTGTCTGATCCAACCCGCCGGGCGATGATCGAACGACTCTCCCATGGGCCTGCCTCTGTGCATGGATTGACGGAACCGTTTGCACTCTCGCAGCAGATGATTTCAAAACATATTGCCTACCTGGTGCGGGCGCGGATTGTGATCAAGACGAAGCGTGGAAGAGAGAGCGTGTGCACGCTTAGGCCAGAGGCGA
>WNGL01000504.1_pt1 | contig 68305 bp, 62 predicted proteins | sample 5400591 | NCBI WGS metagenome assembly WNGL01 (sample SAMN13153377, study PRJNA577476) | soil metagenome | isolation source: 80 cm soil or saprolite under Garry oak tree replicate 1 | place: USA:California | collected 2016-06-15 | reverse complement strand
GTCAGGGTGTCGGTTCGTTCCATGAGACGACCGCCTGATGCACGTGCAGGGCATCGCGGCCAAGACGTCGCGATGGCAGGTGTCGGTTACGTCTTTTCCGCATGCCACATCGAAGCCCTGCTGCGTCAACGTCAACGAAGGCGCTCCGCCCGCCGCAGCCGAGCCTGAAGAGCCGGCGTGGGCGGAAACCCGCTCCAGATCCAGAACGCCACCTGCGTGATGTACCTCTCTTGCCGGCGCGCGGTTCCAGGCGCCGAACAACCGGATGCGGTACGCGCCACCGCCCCACCGTTGCTTCACTGTCTCGTAGGAAAACTCGCTGGGCTGCATCCGCTCTAAGTAGACCCACTGCTCCGCGTCATCATCGCGCTGGCGCCATAGGACGACAACGCGGACCCGTCTGCCGAGATTGTTCACGACCATCTCAGGATCGCGCTGCTGCTCCTCATTTTGGCGCCGGAGTGCCTCCGGAATCTCACTCACCGACCGCGTGCTCATTCGAATCCCCTCCCCAAGAAGCAGGAAACGCCGAGGGCCCGCCGAGCCATAATCCTGCTCGTCACCCCGCTCGTCGCTCCGCTAGTGAACCCGCCCGTTACTCCGCTACTCAACCGGCGTTTCCACGGGATCTCGAGTGCGTCACGCCGCGGGAGTGGTGGCCGCTGTTCGCGACCTTGGCGTTCACGGGATTGCGGATCGGGGAGGCGCAGGGGTTGCGGGGTGGGGAGGTACGGCTGGCCGAGCGCGAATCACCGTGAGCGAGCGTGTACGTTCGTTGAAGACGGCGGGCAGCGTGCGGGACGTGCCGATTCCGGAGCCCCTGGCGCGTCTCCTCGCCGAGCACGTCACCAGGTACCCGATCGGGCCGAACGATCTTCTCTTCGGAGCGCCGTTCAATGACTATCGGGCGGCGCGGCGTGTGTCTCCCGGGCGTGCCGGAGTGCGGGACTTCACAAGGTCACGCTGCATGACCTGCGGCACACGTTCGCTGTGCACGCCGCCCAAGCGGGGGTGCCGATCCCGCGAATCCAAAAGCTGCTCGGGCACGCGACGGTCGCGATGGCGATGCGGTACATGAAGCATGCACCCGAGGCGTATTTCGTGGAGGATGCGGCGAGGGTAGCGGGCAGTCTTACCGGCGCACGGGATCGGGAGGAGGAGGCGCGGGTGGAGTTGGTGAGGGCGCGAGTTACGAAGGCTAACCCTTTTGGTAGGGGATCCAGGCTCGCAGGGTACGAGCGCCGTCGTAGGGTGTGCCCATGGAGGCACGGCCCCGATCTACAAGAAGGTCCCACGCATGAATGGCCCGATCAGGCACCGAAGTCTAGTCGCCTAACTTACCACCCTCACGCCCGTTGGCAGTAAGCCACTAGGAATTTCGATTCCGTGTATGTAAGTTTCTCGTCAGTCCACGCCAGATGCACACGACTGAACCGCGAGCATCGGAGGTGTGAACATGACCTTTTGAGAAACGCACAAGGAGGACCCGCCCATGGCCGTGACATTCCCATACGCGACAACAGTGACCGGGCTCAGCACGACGCTGCACCAGCTGCGCTCCGCCTTCCCCGCGACGGTGAACGCCGACACGCTCCGGAAGTGGGGCATCGCCGCGGGCAACGAGAGCTCGATCCTGCAGACGCTGCGGTTCATCAATCTTATCGACGACGAGGGCAACAAGAACGCCGACGCGGCGAAGGCGTTCGTCATCTACGACGACGCGAAGTTCGCCGAGGCGTTTGGTGCGCTCGTGCGCCAAGGATACAAGGACGTCTTCGAGCACTACGGCGACGACAGCTGGGGCGCTGGCAAGGACAAGCTCATTACATTCTTCCGCGAGTCGGACCAGACGAGCGCGCGAGTGGGCGAGCAGCAGGCGGTGACGTTCCAGGCGCTCGCCGGTTTCGCGGGCCACGGCGCCGCGCCTGCGGCGCCGACCAACGGCGGGCGGCGGAAGGGCCAGGGCGCCGCGACCCGGGCGCCGCGCGCGGAGCGGTCGCCCTCGAAGGGCGCGGTGGCCGCGGTACCGATGGTGAACGGCAGCCCGCTCGCCGTGTCGGTGCGCGTCGAGCTGAACCTGCCAGTCACCGACGACCAGGGCGTCTACGACAAGATCTTCCGAAGCATCCGAGAGAACCTGATCAATGCCTGACCGGTTCGAGGAGTTGGAGCGCATCGCGCGTAACGCGCATCGCTTCGCTCAAGTGGATCGCGCGCCCTCGGCCACGACGCAGCACCCGTTTGTCGCGCGCGACATTCATGAGGCGCTTCCGCGGAAAGTCGGCGAGCTTTTCGACGACGGCCACTACGCGGAGGCGACCTACGAGGCGTGCAAGTACCTCGACGCCGAAGTCCGGCGCCTGAGCGGCGTGGACAAAACCGGCTTCCCGCTCATGATGGACGCCCTGAACGGCGACGGGCCGAAGCTCAGGCTGAACGCCCTCGGCACGATGAGCGAGAAGGACGAGCAGGCCGGGTTCCGGTTCCTCTTCGCCGGCAGCGTGCTCGCGATCCGGAACCCGCGCGGGCACGAGCACGCGATCAGCGACGACCTCGAGACGTGCCTGAGTCACCTCAGCCTCGTGACGATGCTGCTCAGGCGGCTAGAACGCGCGGGCTATAAGCTCGCCGCCTAAATGAGCGGACGGGTTGGAACCGCGGCGCCCGGAGTCCTGCTCGACGCGAATCCGTACCGCTCCATGAAGGAAGACCGGTTCGCCGCGCTCGTGGAGCTTGAGCGACACCGCGGAGTCGCGCGGTACGCCGAGCCGTTCGCCGTCATGGAACTCCTCGCGCACCTCGCGGACCCCCAGGACCCAGCCTTCGCGTCGTGTCGTCGCGCCATCGGTCGCGTGTTCCGCCGGTGCGGCCCGGCGGGTGGCGACCCCTGCGGGATCATCCGCGACTCCGAGTCCCGGCTGCACGAGCTGATCACCGGGAAGGGGCTCGAAGGGAACGACGCCCGCACCGAGACCATGGGCGTCCTCATCAGCCGGATCGCCACCACCCCGTTTGATCAGCCGCTCTTGGAGGAGGAGAACTCCCGGCTCCGGGTCGTCGCCGCGCACGTGGCCGAGACGGAGGCGTCGTTCGCCGACACCGGGCGTCGGCTCCAGCAGACGATAAAGGCGGTCCTCGATTCGGAGGAGGACCCAGCTGAGCGCGAGCGCATCTGGAAGAGCGTCATGGCGACGAACGCGTCAGACGTGCAGCGGAAGGCGATCGCCGAAGTCCTCCTTCGGGCCTGGTGTCGCGAGGCCGGCCTGCCGCTGCCGGAACCGCCGCCCCCCGCGTTGGTCGAGCGCGTGCTCAAGTGCGCCCCGGGGTGGATCGAGTTTGAGGCCAGGCTGTGGCGCACGGTGGCGTTCGACGGCGCGAACGTCGAGTCGTCGCGCATCCGGAACCTCCGCTGGGACCAGCGGATCGCCTTCAACATCGGACAGACAATCGGCCAGCGCCGGCTGTGGCTCGTGACGGACGATTCGGCGTTCGCACGAGTGGCGGAGGCCACGGGCTTCGACGACCGCGTGCACACGCTCGCGGCGTACGAGCGGTGGCTTCAAGGAGGCTAGCGGCGCGGTGATGACGAGCCCATGGCCCTGCCACCATTATTGCCACCACGCGTGATTCCGGTGAGACGCTTCGACCTCCAACTCTTGCCGAACTCGCAGTGAGTTGCGACCTTACGTTTCTTCCGGCGCCGTAGCCAAGTGGTAAGGCAGAGGTCTGCAAATTCAACGGCCCCATGCGGGGCCGTTGTTTTGTTGGTGGCTGTGTGCTTGGGATGGCACCATCTGCATCTGTCGGTCGACGCGGACCGGCAAAGTAATGGCAAAGTGACCGCGCTGATTTCGCTCGAGCCCGCCAAGTGTTTTCAAAAGCTTAGTCGCGCCTGCGCGCGCCGCCGCGGACCACGAACATTCAGGGCTGGCACTGATTAAGACATTGAAGAGTGCAGCTTCACTCGTCGGGGTTCGTGTTGTAGCCACCCAAAGCGCCGATGCCGAGCCCGAGGAGTCCCAGCCCTGTTCCCGCCAGGGCGGCCCCTGCGAGGAAACCGACCGCGCCGCCGAGAGCGGCGTTCTCGATTCTCGCCGCCTTTCGCTTCTCACGGGACAGTGGCGCGCGCCTTCTGCCTTCTCGTGCTCTCGCGGTGCGAGTCGTCGCTGCACCCTTGCTGCGATTGCAAGAGACGCAGGCGGCGTAAAGATTGTTCAGTCGGTCCGTACCACCCCGAGCGCGAGCGTTCGAGTGCTCGACTTCCCACGCGCCCCTTTCCCCAAAGAGCCCGTAGTTGGTGAGCGCGAGCTGCTTGCCGCAGATGTGGCACTTGCCCGAGGTGCGGTCGTAGATGGTGCGCAGGTCGGCCTTGCTGTACTGCATGCGTTCACTCAATCCTTTCCAGCAGCGATGCGGGCACGTCCACTGGCATCCCGCCCTCTACGGACGGGAACACGCGCACGACGCGGTCAGTCCTCGGCACGTACTCGCCCACATGGATGACGCCTGCTTGGAGCCATTGCCGGTCCTCGACCAGGTTGCTAAAGTTCGCATCCTGTCGAATCCGAAAGTGTAGCACGGTCTTCTCCTCCCTTGTACTCGCGCACCTACGCGCGTCGTCAATCGCCGGAATGATAATCAGCCTACGTAATCGGCTCTACCGGCCGGCGTGAGTCTCGCTGTCGCTGCCCACCGTCATTACGGGGCCGGTTCCTGGCCGTCCGCATTGCGTGCCCCGCTGGGGCCGGCCTTCTCCTCCTCGTCCAACTCCTTCTCCCATGCTCGTAGTCCGTCCGTCCCCGAATAGCTGCTCACGTGCTCCCATTGCCACCGGCCGCCGAGAATCTGCCAGATCAGGCGCTCCCCAAGAATGTGAGCGCGACGGGCTGCGATGTATGCACGGCCCTTCATGTCGATGTGTCCCATGTGAACAAATTCATTGCGGACACTGAACATCTTCCGCAAACCAACCTCCAGGGGGTCGTCGGGCCACAGGTCTCTACAGTCCACTCTGTACCGCTCAATCAGGGCACAAACACGAGGTACGATGGGGCGCCTGTTCAACTCCGACAATTTCGCCAAAATCGGTGGAAGTAACTCGGCCGGCATTCCCTGATCGTGGGCATGTCCTCGAATCGCGGCTTCGACGTGCTTCTTGAGTCTTCTGAATCCTGCCACATCCAATATCTGGCCCGTGCCGTCGACGCCGCCAATGCCGTTTGCGATCGCTTCGAGGGCAGTGAACGATGAGACCAGCGAAGATTCCGCAATGCTTGTGTCGTACCCTGTGACGAGGTACACCATCGCCGACAGCAGCACCTCTCGGTACGGCGACCGTTGAAGTGCCGTAACCATCGCGTTCAGCCCGTCAGGAACCATGCTGTGGGGGTTCGCCAGTCCCCAATCACGGTTACTCTTGTCGTCGCCGAGGACGCCAGCACGGAGCCTGTGCATCTCGCGGAAGTCCGGTCGGCCATCCGTGCCCTTGCCTTCCGAAGAGACGCAAATGGCGCTCCAGCGTACGTGGCTACGGCCTAGAAACGAGATCAGTCGAAGGGGACCTTCGATTTCCTTCGCAACGGATTCGGCAAGACGTCTTGGCTCAGGTGACGTTGCGTCTCCTTCCAGACGGAGCTGCAGCGTCGAAACAGGTATTTGCACCAGAGACTGAGTCTCACCGACGCGGGCGTTCTCATACGTGTAATGACAGGCCAGGGTTACGCGACCCTGTAGGCCGTCCCAGTAAAGGAGCTGGTTCTCCTTGTCCGATGAAAAGCTGTCCTCCTCCTTTATTTCACCCGTATACCAACGTGTTAAGAACGGCTTCTCCTCCAGAGCCAGTGTCGTTGGTGAAAGCTCGATGGTCACGATCTGCCTACTCGGTTTTCCGGGGAGGGATTCGGGGTCGATGAGCACCTCCCACACGATACCGGTGAGCGTGCCGCTCCCGATGTTCCACCGACGCCACCGGAGCTGTGGGATTTCCAGGGTATGCCCAGTGAAGGTCTTTCCAGTGAATTTCGGACGTTCCCGTCTCTTTAAAACACGGTCAAATTCTGCGCGCGACACGTCGCCGACAAAGATTTCAAACTCCCATGGCGAGCGCACGTCGTGCTTGGATCGGGAGAGCCTGAACCTGGTCACGGGGGCGGTCTCGTGCTCGACACTTATTTCACCGCGGCCTGTGAGAACCTCACTGAATTGGACTTGAGGGAGTTCGTCGAACACTTGTGGTAAGTTCCTCCAACCCCAAACGTGCACTGCCAGTTACAGCCGTATATCCGACCTACCTGTACACATCTCGCCTGGTACGGGAAGTGGCAACAATGCTTTGACCGTTCTGCACCCGGCTCGATTTGTCTCACCTGAAGCCACCCAAAGACTACCCGCACTGGGAATCCGCGGCACCCGCCCCAGACTCTAACGCCCTTCCTCAGTGAGGTAATCGACGACCTGATCGTCGCTGGGCACAGGGTCCATCTGAATGAGGCGGATAGCTCCTTGATCATCCACCTCAAAGTTCGTGTGCAGGTGGACAGACCACCTGACTTGAGAACGTAGGCGCAGCCTTGCCTCTGCCTCGGTGAGCGCCCGACCATCCTCGTCCTTGTGGAGATGTTCGTGCATCTGGAGCAGGTGCCCCATCTGTTGCTCAGATAGGTCTTCGATAGTGGACCTAACGGGGTGGGCGCCTTCCGTCTGTAGGTGCAGCACCGAATGCCCCGCTCGAACCAAGTCCGCGACTATCGCAATTCCGGCCGGCAGGTGTGCTGCGACGACAACGAGAGCGCCGTCCTTCGTACCGAGTACATATCGGTCCTCAGGGTCGCTCCGCAACCTCGGCTGCATCACTATTGCAGTTCGTGAAGCCTGATCTCCGATCATGACGACGCTCGGAGCGTAGCCGGCATCACGGAGCTCGGCAGTGGCCTCTCGCACAGCACCATCGAAGCCCCGCCAATCGACCCTGCGGACATCCTTCCTGGCCTCAATTGCAGCGAGCCCAATCACGCTGCTCTCGGAGTGCGCCATAGTCTCACCGAGGTGCTCAGCGAAGCGTGCCGCTCCCTCGGCACCAACGACGAAATCCTCTCTTGGGTAGAGTTGTCGTTCATTCGTGTAGGGAGAGACCCGGGAAGCGAGAAGTGACGTCTCTCGCGCAGCTTCCTTCAACAGACGCCCCAAGACGCGATGGCGATCGAACGCTGCCTGAATCGCTTTCCCCTGCTCCTCAATCAAGCTCTGGTTAAGTGGTTGCGTTGCGATCCGCGTGAGACGCATGGTCCTGAGTTGTTGCTTCCATCTCACCGTCTCGCGTCGCAGGTCCGCCACCCGCGTGCGGACAGTGGCAGCGGTCAAACCGTCGTCGAGGAACGCGGCTACTTGGTCAGCATCCGTCTCGGCCTCTTTTAAGACGTCCGCGAAGACATGCTCGGGGTCGCTCTCGATCACTGTGCCCTGCAGCTCCGGCAGGAGTATCGGGCCAGCAGGAGGCGTGCGGAGGTAAGTCAACACAAACGCCCAGAGCGGTTGACCTAGACTGCTCGAAATAGTGAATACGCCGGTCGGCACCTCCCACATCCAGTCCGTGTCGTGCTCACCGGGCAGTAGTAGTTCTCCTCTATCGTTGCGCAGTAATCGGACAACGTGCCCGACATCGGGTGTTAGCAAGTTCTCTGATTTAACCGAGATCGATCGAGCGGCCGGCAGTGGTACACGTCCCGCCCGGACCGATTGGAATGACCATGAGACGGCCTTTCCGACGCCGATCATAAAGCGATCGTGCAGATCAGCTGAAACCAATTCCAGATCTTCGCCATCGTCGCGGGGCGCCTGGTTCCTTGCGACCCGAACATTCCTGCGCAGGTCGCCGCGCACTTCGAGCTCTCCGGCTAAATTACCTTGGAGGACTTGATCAAAAGCGCCCGGATCCGCGTGACGGATGGTCTGGCGGAGTTGATTCAGCATTGCGGTCACAGCGGCAGCTCCGAGCCATGCAAATCGATCAGCCGCCATCTCCCGAGGTCCCTTGCCCTCCGCCGACACATCGTACCAACCAAGCGCGCGCCAAGTACCAGCCGCGACCCCTTCCCGAAAGCGTTGCTGGCGATCCGACGGTGTTAGGCTATGAATCAGGCGCTCGAACGTCGCGGCTACCTGGGCAAGGTAGGTGGCGCCCAAGACGTCGCCCCCCGCGACAGCGAGTCCCCAAGCCTGTCGCCACACTGCCCTCAGCCCGTGGTCAACCGATTCCGAAATCCCAGCATCCGCACCGGACGCAAGTGCTACCAAGGCTGAGGCCGCCCATTCAGAGATAGCAAGGCGGTCGTTCCGCTTCCTCGGAAGCACCCGGATCTCTGTAGGCAGGGTGTTGAACTCAGCGGCCGAGGAAACGAGGACTGAGGTGAAATCCTCGATCAGCGTCGCTGCGTGCGCGTAATCGCTTTGACCTAGAGCCTGCGCGGCCGATGTAATGAGAAAGTCAACGTCGTCGGCAAGTTGCTGGGTGCGCGAGGGACCCACTCGCAGTGCTGATAGCAATTGCGAAGCTAACCGCTCGGCCGCGGCGGCGGCGTCAGGCCGATGTATCAGCGTAATGCTGTAAACTGATGGCGGCCACTTCTCCGAGCGCGATATCGAAGGTCACATGCCGGAATGCACCGTCTTTGGACGGCATCAACCGGTTTGCCGCCTCCTTCACTACGGCGACGTCGATGTCGTCCACGTACCGAAGGGGCACGTCCATGGGGATTGGAACCGTGGTCAGCTGTTCGCTTCCGAGTACCAATGCCGACCCGGGGGTGGGGCCTGTAGCGATCCCCGTTGGGCCAAAATCTTCGTCCAACATGAGGCTTCCGAGACGACTGATAACATCCTCGTGGACCAATGCTTTCGCCTCGTCCCTGACTCCCGTAAGCCATTTCTCCTTGATCACGCCGGGTCGCGAATGCGCGATCACTTGGTTGGTCGCGATGGCGAGACGGATCATTGTGACTATTAGCACAAGGAAACCGCCGGTTGCGACGCCGCTCTCCCATGTGCTCAATCGGTGCACAAGGACATATCCGATGAGCTCCAGAACAAGCGTCCAGTAGACGAAGTAGACAACGCCGCGGAGGCCGGTCAATCTCCAAAGCACCTGCGTCGGGGCGTCAAGCCCACGGCGGCCCGCGGACTCGACTACGAGCACTAGTAAAGGCACAACTAGGGCAGCTAGGCCCACCGCCACCGATGACATCGTCTGTAGCGCCGACTTAGCCTCAGCTGTATTCGCGCAACAAAAGAGCTCAATCTGGAGCAGGACGCAGGACAAGAAGAGGAGGGGTGGCAGCAGTAGAGCAAAAGGACCCTCGTGTCGGATCAGCCAAGCGTCCGCGGCGCGGAGCGAGGCGGCGACACGCTGGGGTGGGCGCAAGGGAGCACTCGCTGCCTGTGAGACGGCTCGGCGGAATCGGCGCTCTGCGAGAGCACGAAGCGAGTGTCGACGCAGGATTCTCATGCGTTGGGTGGCGGTGTAGTGGCCCAGAAGGGAGTGGCTGTGAAAGCCTGCCGCGATTCACCATACTGCCTTCTCGCCGTGCTGGTTAGGGCGTTTTTGCGGCGCCGAAGGGCGAGAATGCGACAGGATCGGTGTCTGACACCGGCAACCCATGGCGTACATCGACTGTTCGCTGGCTCTTGACATCGTGGACTTCTTTGTCGGACTGTTTGCCGAAGGCGAATCCCATCCCTGTGGAGAATCGCGATGCGAAGCGACCACATTAAGGTCTTTGAAGCGGTGCACCGCCGCATGAAGGGCGATCGTGCAGGTTTGTCCCTGAATGTGAGATGCTATTCCGTTGAGGGCACGAAGAGACGCACCCCGCCGGCCACTATTCCAGGTGGTGCCCCATGGATGGTGGGTCGGACATGTTCAGAGCAATGGCCCTGGATTCCACTTGGGCCACGACTCTGCGACGAGACCCGCCAGGTCGTATCTTCAGTCGCGGCCAGGCATTTCCTACTCACAACCCTGTAAGGCAACCGCTTGAGCACTCGCGTACGGCTCCGCGACGAGATCTGGAGAGTCGAGTCGAAAGCGCAGGCTGCGGGCCGGACTCTTTACCAGCTGCGCAGGGACGATACCGGCCAGCATCTTACCGCGATCGCTCCGCCAGACTCGGTCGAGGCCGTCGCCGGCGTTCCGCTAGAACTCGACCGTCGCTCTCTGTCACCGTTCGGTGTTTGGCAGCTCCGCCACGAGCTGATACGGCTCTCCACATCGTGGGACGGGCTCGCTGCCATTCACGGTGGACGCGTCCAACTGGAACCCTATCAGCTGGTTCCCGTCACCAAGATCCTCAACGGACCCCATCGCAACCTCCTCATTGCCGACGATGTAGGGCTAGGGAAAACGATTGAGGCGGGGCTGTGCATTGTCGAGCTGATCGCCCGCGGTGTGGGACAGCGAGTCTTGCTCGTGGTTCCACCGGGGCTCATTGACCAGTGGCTTGATGAGATGAGGGGAAAGTTTGGTCTGGGGTTCAAGAGCATCGCAGATTCAGCATCCCTGGACCAGGCGCAGACGGAGCTGGCGGAAGGGCTTTCCCCCTGGGTCTTTCACGACTGGATCATCACATCGACTGAGTATCTGAAACGCCCCGGTATCTACTCGGCTGCGCTCCGGCGACCGTGGGACATCATCGTTGTGGATGAGGCCCACTATCTCGCTGAGTCTGGGTCGCCAGCCAACCCCTACAACACACGGCGAACAGACCTTGGCCTCGAGCTGCGCAAGGCAACCAGGTCATTGCTTCTCCTCACGGCGACGCCCCACAACGGTTACCGGCACAGCTTCCGCTCACTCTTGGAGTTGATTGAACCAACGGACGCGACCCTTGAAGGAGACGGCGCCGCCGTACGTCGGCGCGTTGCCCGCTCGATGGTGCGGCGCCTGAAGCAACAGATCACTCGGACTGGGACGGATGGCTCCCGAGTCCCGGCCTTCGTACCGCGTGCCCCGGTCGAGCGCCTCGAGGTGCACTGCCCAACGGACGACGAGCGCGAGGTCTTTCGGCTCGTTACGCGCTACTGTAGCCGGACCGCCCAGGCCGCTGCGGAGTCGGACCAGCGCGATCTAGTGTCCTTCGCGATGCAGATCGTGAAGAAGCGGATGCTTTCGAGTCGGTTGGCACTGGCGCGCACCATCGAGAACCGTCTCGAGGCACTGAGACAGGGACCGGATGACGCCGGCCCGACCAGATCTGAGCTGCGGGAGCTGCAAGAGGATCTGCCGCTCCCCGAGCAGCAGGCGGAACGGCTTGTGTCGCGCGTGCTGCGAAGTGCCGTGCCGCCGGATGAACGGAGACGGAACGAAGAGAAGCGCCAACTGCGCGAGATTCAGAGGACGCTGCAACGGGCCGCCGACCGGCCCGATCCCAAGATCGCCCGTCTGCTGGCCGACCTTCGCGCGTCCGTGATAGATGTGCCTGAAGAAAAGGCCATCGTCTTTACGGAGTATCTCGACACCCTGGAAGCAGTACGAGGTGCGCTGGACTCCGATGCCGCGTTCGCGGGCCGGTTTGCGGAGTTGCCGGGTGGACTTACACCGAGGCAGCGGCGCGACCGGATCGCGGCCTTTGCATCACCAAAGTGTCGCGTCCTGCTCGCGACCGATGCGGCGAGCGAAGGGCTCAACCTCCAGCACTACTGCCGCACCTTATACCATGTGGAACTGCCGTGGAATCCCAACCGCCTGGAACAACGCAATGGCCGCATAGACCGCCACGGCCAGCGGCGGACTCCGCAGATCGCCTATCTCTTCTATGCCGATTCGCCGGAAGATCGCGTCCTCGACCGGCTCGTTACGCGCATCAGTCAGATGCAAGGCGACCGGGTCTCGACGCCGGACATCGTGGGCATCGTGGAGGCCACTCGTCTGCCAGACCGCCTGCTTGCCATCGGACCAGACGATGACGGTGAGCAGGCGGCCGCCACACTCGTGCGGGTCTTCGATGAGGAACATAGCGCATTCCTCCGCGACGTGGCGCCTGTACTCGCGACCGTTGAAACGGTCGGGGACGCCGCGGATCCGACCTCGGCGGATCCGGTTCTGGAAGATGACATCGCGCTCGAGCGCGTGATGCTTCAGGTGCTCGGCGCAGGGGCAAGACCGTCCGGTGGTGCGCACGAGTACAGCGTGACCGTGCCGACCGCCCTGCAGGGCCCGGGAGTGGCCGACCGGTACGCGTTGTTGACGTTTCGAAGGTCGGTCGCCGTCGTCGACGGAGCGGAAGGAACCGAGTTCGCGCACCGCCTGCATCCATTGGTTCGCGCGGCCGCCGCCCACGCCCGCGAGCAGATGAGTTTCGCTTCGCCAGGCGTGACGATGCCGCCGTGCCTCGCTGTCCGCCGTCTCGCAGGGACCGTCGGCGCTCCTGCAGCGGTGTTCACGTTCACCGATCGTACCCAACACCCGGGCGGCACGCTCATCGCGGTAGGAGTCGGGATTGACGGAAGCGCGATGCCAGAGTCGGACGTGGCCCTGGCGCTGAGCGCTCACGAGCGGCCGGGCGACGTGCCGTGGCAAGAGTGCGAGCGCACGTTCACCAGCGTGTTCCCGGACCTGCGCCATCGAGCGGATGAAGCGGTGATGGCACTGCTCCGTGGCCGCACCGCTACCGAGCGGAATCGCCGCGCTAGGCTCGCCGGACAATTACGTGCCGAGGTCGAGGCGTACCGCGCGGATCGCATCCGCGAGTTGGAACGAGAGGAAGCGGCGGAACGGCAAGGCACCCGTGATCAGGCGGACCTCTTTAGAGAGTCACGCACCGATTGGGCCGCGCGGCGGGCCGCCGTGTCAACTCAAGCCGACGCCCGCATAGCCAGAGTCGCCGAGTGGGAAGCCGTCCCAGACGCGCCTCCCCCCGAGCTACTCAGCATCCTGCTCGTGTTCCCGGGAGGAGGGGCGTGACGCTTCGGGCCATCCACAACCACCGGAATTTTTTCTCGGACTACTGGCTCGGTACGCTCACCGCCGCGCGCGGAGCTGCAGGACCGCGACTTTCGGCGACCGACTTGCGCAGACGCATGCGCCGGCTGACGCGCGTCGTGGACTCGCTTGGCGGAGCCGAGCAGCTCGAGCCGGCACGTTTCCGCGAGCGCTTCGCCAGACCTCTGCTCGCTGACGTTCTCGATTTCGCGCTCGACGATGAGCCCTTGGCCCCACACGTTCATCTTCTTCGGCCGCTCAACGCTCCCGCCAACACGCCGCCCGTAGCGGTGGTGCACCTGTGTCACGACGCCGCTGATCTGGACCGCACGGCGGTCCGCCAGGCGCTCGACGCAGGGCTAGCGGGCTCTGACCTCCGGCACGGCTTGACGCTGACACCCACCACCCTCCGGATCATTCGGCGCGCTGGCGACGGGCCACGCCTCGGTGCGCTCGACGTTGCGCTGACCACGCTCCGAGAGCTGGAGGACGATGCCTCGTTACAGATCATGTACCGCCTGCTGTCCGCGGGGTCCTTTATCGCTGGGCCGGACGGACGCCGGCCGATTGACGTGCTGGAGGCCGAGAGTCGCGAGCACAGCGCCAAGGTTTCCACCGAGCTCAAGGACGCGGTGTTTCAGGCCGCCGAACTTCTGGTCGGCGCATTTCAGCGTGACGTCGCTTCGCGGCCGGAGGCATTCGGCGACTACGCCCCGACCCTCACCGAGGTGCGCGACGCGGGGTTTCTCGCTCTCTACCGTTTGCTGTTCATCCTATATGCCGAGTCGCGCGATGAGCGCCTGGCTGGACACCGCTTGTATAAGGAGAGCTACGGGCTCGAATCCCTGATCGCCGCTCTCCTCGCGACGCCGCCGGAAGCCTTGGCGGCGAACCGAACCCGCATCTGGGCACGCCTTACGGTCCTCTTCCGCGTTTTCAACGAGGGCCTCGCGCCGAACCTCCCCGACCTCGAGAATATCCCGCCACGCGGCGGACGCCTGTTCAGCGACACGACCGCGGAGGGCGCACTGCTCACGCGGCTTCGTGTGGACGACCCCACCGCACGCGCCGTCCTCCTCGCGATCGCCACCACGCGTCCACGCCGCGGCGTAGGACGCGAGCGCGTGAGTTTCCGCGAGCTGGAAATCGAGCAGCTCGGCGCCGTCTACGAAGGGCTGCTCGAGTACGAGCCGGCAGTGGCCGATGCGGTCCGGCTCGCCGTACGCCTCGGTGCACGTGAGCTGGTGCTGACCGCCGAGGAGCTGGTCTTCTTGTGCGCGCACAAGCACTTGACGCTGAGCGGTGACGCGGCTCTCGTCGCGGGCACCGCGGCTGAACCCCTGCATCCGGAGAACGCGCCCGATGAGGAGAGTGGAGAAGACGAGGGCGAGGGCGAGGAAGAAGAAGCTGAGGATGAAGACGAGGACGGGACCTCGGTCCGATCGGGACAACCGATCCGCCTCGTTCGCCGGCTCGAACCCGGGACCTTCCACTTCCGGCCTGGTGGCGCACGAAAAGCGAGCGGCTCGTACTACACGCCTACGCCGATGGTGGATTTCCTCGTGCGCGAAGCCCTTCGGCCGCTGACCGCCGGCCGGTCGGCGCGCCAGATCGAACAGCTGCGCATCGTCGACCTGGCCTGTGGCTCCGCTCACTTCCTGGTGGGCGCGGCGCGGTTTCTCGGCGCCAAACTTCACGACGCGTATCGTGCCGAGTTCGGAGACGAGCCGCCGCCAGCCTTCGCACCACCCGGGAGCACTGCGGCAACAATGAAGTTGCGCTGGGCGTCCGAGGGCGCGGCGTGGTGCAAGCGGCGGACAGTGGAGCGATGCCTGTACGGCGTGGACGTCAATCCTGCGGCTGTGCAGTTGGCGCAGGTGTCGCTCTGGATCGAATCGCTGGCCGGCGATCGACCGCTCTCTTTCTTTGCCCACCACATCCGGGTGGGCAACTCGCTGCAAGGCACGTTCGCCGACCGCTTCGACACCCCGCCAGACCCGCACCTCGCCGCCACTCGGCGGGACGGTGCCACGTTGGGTCTCTTCGAGTCCAGCATCCGCCAGCGCATCGAGGCGGCGCTCGCCGAGCGTCGGCTGATTGACGCTGAGCTTCCGCCGGAGATTCGAGCTGACACCCCCGACGAGTTCGCGTACAAGGAAGACCGGCTGCGCCGGTCGGAGGCGGCCCTCACTGAGGCCCGACTCCTCATGGACTTGCGGAGCGCCGCGTCTTACGTGCCGGCCATCTGGATCGATCTGCCAATGCTGAGCGGAGTCCCTGACCCGCAGGTGACGGCACGCACCAGGCCGTGGTGGGATGCCTTCGAGCGTGTCCGCGCTCGCGAGCGGTTCTTCCATTGGGAGCTCGAATTCCCCGAGGTACTCCTGCGCGCCGAGCGTCCGGGGTTCGACGCCGTGCTTGGCAATCCTCCCTGGGACAAGGTGCTCCCCAGTAAGAAGGAGTTTTACGCGGATGTGGATCCGCTCGTCATCGCGTTCAAGGGAAACGAGCTAAATCAGCGGATTCGGGCGCTGCACCGCGAGCACTCGGGCTTAGAAGAGCGCTTCCAGGTCGAGCGCGAGCGCACCACCACGTTCGCGCGGCTGCTGCGTAAAGGAGGGGATTTCCCCTTGGTGGAGCCGTTGACGGAGGATGACGAGGGTGGTTCGCCGGGCCTGCGGGGACGTCACCACCAAAGCGCGCACGAAGACTTATCGAAATACTTCGTTGATCGCTCTCTGCGCCTCGCGCGTGAAGGAGGTGCTGTCGGCTTGGTTGTACCCGCTGTGGTATACAACGGCGACGGCTGCGTCGGTATCCGCCAGCACCTCCTGAGCCAGACCTGCATTCACGCATTCTACGGGTTTGAGAACCGGCGACGCATCTTCCCGATTCACGCGAGTTACAGGTTTGCCAACCTTGCGGCACGAATGGGATCTAACGGATCAGGCGCTTTCGACGCGGCATTCATGCGTTACGATGTGGCTGAGTTGGCGGACGGCGGACCGAAGCCGTGGATGGTGCGAGTGACACGAAGCGAGGTGGAGCAGCTCTCTCCCGCGACGCTCGCTTTTCTGGAATTCCGCGGTGCGAGAGACCAGGAGATTGTGCTGCGGATGAGCGCGGGTCGGCCCACGTTCGGGGGAACGGGGCCCGGCGCCTGGGGCACGAGGCTGGTCGGTTGGCGGCAGCACGAAATCGTGTATAACTCGACCGAGGATCGTGACTTGATGAGTGAACCGGGAACCGGCAGACCCTTCACGGTGGAGTCGATCCTCGCTGGGCGGGCGCCGAGAGGGCCGCTGAAGGAGTTAGATGCGATGCGGGAGAACGGTTACTGGCCCGTTTACGGTGGGGAACAGATTTCACCGTACCTGGTCGGCGTGAAGCCGGTAAGGCGGTGGCTCTCTACACGTCTAGCCACCGAGAAATACCGGGCACGAGTTCGTGATGGAGAGACCGTTGTGTATCGTGACCAGGCGCGAAGCACAGACGAGCGCACGTGCATCGCGGCGGTGCTGCCTGCGCACTCAGCCGCCGCATACACGTTGACCGCTGCTGTCTTCATGAGCGTTGATAATCACGCCGCCGTCACCGTCCTCAACTCGCTCACATTCGATTTCCTCTTGCGTATTCGACTCGCTGGCATGCATGTGAGCGGGACCTACATCCTTCCCGTAGCCGTGCCACCAGCCGCCGTGACGAACGGACTGCCACGAATTCCCACCCGCTTTGCCCCAGTGGTGGGCCTCACCCACGTCAGCGACGACCAGAACGCCTGGCCCGCGCTCTGGGCGGCTGAGCGGGCTGTCGCGGAGGCATATGGGCTTGGGCCCGACGACTTCGCTCATATCCTCGAAACGTTTCCGGTCTGGCTCCGGAAGCGCCACGAAATAGCCGGCTACTACCGCACTCGCCTGGAGGAATGGCGCCGCGGCGCTCGTTAGACCAGCCGGGCTCCCACTTCCTCGGCTGCTGCCGCCACTTCCGCAACCACTTCGTGAAGAAACAGGTTCCGGTCCGGGGACGGCGTCACGTCCGGGACCGGGGCCGCCGGCTCGTAGATGCGATCGCCGATGATCCGGGCGCGTACGAACGTCGAACCTGATCCATGCTTGTCGTAGGCATCCTGCCACTCAGCCGCACGTTCCTTCCACACTCGGCGTGACGAGAGGTCGTGCAGCCGCCGCCCGATGGCGTCCGCCAGGGCGTCGAAGATCTGCTGTTTCCCTTCATCCGACGGCTCCTCGCCTTCCCAGCGGAGCGGGCTCTGAATGAACACGTAGAGCCGCTCGACCAGCTCCTTGCGCAGGTCGGCAACCGGGCGCAGCCACGCATACTCATCGGCCATTCCGGTTGCCAGCCGTCGGCTCAGCGCTTTGATCCGCGCCCAATGCTCCTTCGTAAATCCCGCTCGCTGCTCGAGGCCGAGCATCGGCCGCCACGTCGTGTGGAACGACGAGGCGCCTGCTTGGACCGCGAGCACGAGATTCATGCGGTCGTATACCGGACGCGCCTTGGCCGGCTGCGGCCGCTCGATCACCTGGTTTACGGCCTCGAGGAGCTTCTCGATCTGTTTGATCGTGCGCCTTCCGGTGACGCTGTCACCTGCTAACGGCTCGTGGATTCCGGCCAGGAAGAACCGGGCGGTTTCCAGCCGGCTCCGGAGCGCACCTTCGGCGGGCGGACCAAGCTCTTCACCGAACGTCGCCAGCACATTCTCGGCAGAGGCCAGGACGTGCTGGGCCTTGGCGGAGAGGTCGGGCAGATTGTCGCCTTTGACCTCATCGAAGTGAGTGAACGCCAGGATCAATTTGCGCGCGTTGCCCGTTGTGACGATCTCGCGCATCGCGGCGAGAGCAGCAGCCTGCATTGGCTGTGTCGCACTATCCACGAGCAGCACCGCATCCGCCAGCTCGATACGGCGGCTGACCGCGGTGGACACGGACGAGGACGACTTGGGTGTGTGTCCCAGACCCTCGCCGTCCAACAGAACGAGCTGTGGGGCCGGACCTTGGCGCCAGGTTGGCCCGAAGGGTCCAGCGACGCGGACACCGTTGACCAGCGGTGTGAGCAGCCGACCGAAAAAGGGGGAGTGGTTGCTGGAGAACCGCGATATCGCCTTCAGAAAATCACTGCGCTGACCGACTGGCCACTCGCCGCTCCAGGTAAGCGGCCACCCCTGGCGGGTCTTCCGAACATCGCCGGGCGGCAGTAGATCAAACCGCTTCTCGATCTCGTCCACTAGCGCGTCCGCGATCTCGTGGAACGCCTCGTCCTCACGCAGGAGGTTGTCGAGCTCCTCCTCGAAGATCTCGTCGAGAACGCGTTCGTCCTGTGCGCCTCCCGGCTTCAGTTCCTCGCGAAGCTGGCCGCCGAGGCGACGCGCAATTTCGCGCAACTGCGTGACGGTCTTCGTCAGCAGCTCGTTGGTCGCGTCGAGGTCAATTTCTCCCAGGTCGCTCGGGGTAAAAGACTCTGCGCCCGATCCTTCATCGGCCTCTTCATCCTCCGCGTCGAAGTCCTTGCCGCGCGCACTGGGACCGTTGCCGAGGATGTAGCTGAACCGGAAGCGCTGATTGACGTGGTTCAGGAGCCGGCGCAGAATCGTCGCCTCGTCAGCCCCCCGAGCGGCCGCAAGCACAGCAGCGGAGATGCACTCGCTGAGGTATTCGCGCACCTCGTCGCCCGAAAAGAACGTCACGACCGCGCGCCACGGCCCGGCATCTAGGATGATCTCGGTGTCGTGGATCGTCGTCTTGGCGGTGGACGTCGAAGGGAAGCGCTCCTTGGTCGGATCAGTTCCGATAAGCTGGCGAACGATCGTCGTCTTCCCGGCGCCGGTCGTGCCGATGAGCAGCACTCGACGGTAGCCATCCGGCTGGGACGGCGGTAGCGGAATGACATCCTCGCGGAGTTTCGCAAAATTGCGCTCCTCGGGCACGAGCTTGTCAAAGAAGATCTCCACCACGCGGGCGTCGAATCTCCGCTCGGCATCAGCCCGCACAGCCGGCTCGTGGTACCGGCTGTCAGCGAGGATCTCGTTGAGCTGACTGCAGAGTCTCTCTGCCTCGGCGCGATCACGTGTGCCCAGGCCACGGCGAACCCGAAGACCCGGTCTCCCTGTTGCTTCGTCGGTCCGGGCCGGGTGCCTGAAGATGACCGTGTAGCCAGAGCGTCCTTGCGACTGACTCAAGGATGCCTGATACTGCAGCTTCCCCATGCTTCCTCCGTTGTTCCAGCGTTGTTCCGAACATAGCTAACGGATGCTCACGTACCGCGCAATGGCCACGAGGAACAACATCGGAACAACATATTTTCATAATACACTGTTATGAGCTTGCATTATAGTGATTGCAAGATTAACATGCACACATGCAAACGAAGCACAGGCAGGCCGAGCAGATCGGATTGCGGCTTAAGGCGGCACGGGAGCGAGCCGGCCTGACCCAGGTCGCGCTCGCCGATGCTATCGGGCTGGAGCATCGGCAGTCGCTTGCCGCCATCGAAGCTGGAGAGCGCCGGTTGAGTGCCGACGAACTGCTTCGGGCAGTTCAGGTGCTGGACGCGGATCTCGACTTCTTCACCGACTCCTTTCGACTAGTGGGAGAGGGTCGGTTTTCCTTCCGAGCGCGGCCGGGTGTCGCCGCCCACGTCCTGGACCAATTCGAGGATCTGGCGGGTCGCTGGATTGCGACCTACCGCGAGCTTAGCGCTCAGGAGGGCGAGGACGCCACTTGGTTGGAGCCCAGGCTTGCGCTGACGCCTCGATCCACATTCGAGGAGGCCATTTCGGCCGCGAACGCAGTTACAGAGCGATGGGAGCTGGGAGAGCGGCCGGCCGAGTCGCTCCAGGCGGCGGTTGAGCGGCACCTTGATGCCTTGGTGTTGTTCGTAGACGCGCCGGCCGGGATATCCGGCGCGGCGTCGCAGGTTCCGCGCCTCAATGCCGTACTGGTGAACCGCCTGGAGCCGGAGGGCCGCCGCAATTTCGACCTCGCACACGAGCTATTTCACTTGTTGACGTGGGATGCGATGCCGCCGAAGCGTGTCGAAGCGATTGACGTACCACGCGGCGGAAAGGGGAAGCGCATCGAACAGCTCGCGGAGAACTTCGCGGCGGCGCTGCTGATGCCGGAGCCCGTCCTCCGCGCCCGGTGGAAAGCACGGGATGCTCGCACCGACCTGCACGAGTGGCTTAACGAGACCGCGGCCGACCTGCGCGTTTCGGCGCTCGCATGCAAATGGCGGCTTCACAACCTCGGCTGCCTCACCAAAGCCGACCTGCTCGATATCAACGATGAGCGACTGGTCGCGAATGGCCGACCAGCAGAAGCGGCACCCCGGGTACGACCGTTCAGCGAGCGGTTTGTGCAACGCATCGCTTCGGCGATGGACGCAGGACGGCTCTCGGTGAAACGTGCTGCCTCGCTGCTCGCAGTGTCCATGAGCGAACTGGCCGCGCTGCTTCAGGACTACGGCATCGAGCCGTCGTTCGAGGCGTGAAGGGGCGATCGACTTGGGGAGACGGGCGATCGTCCTCGTTGATACCATGATTGTCATTGAAGCCGTCCGGACGGGATGTTGGAATGCGATTACTGGGCAGTGCACGGTGGTGACGGTGGAGGAGTGCGCCGGGGAATTGCGGCGCGGTAACCCCTCAGTGAGAGGATACGTCACGGTCAGCCAACATGACATTGCGCGCATGACGGTCAATCCGCTCACGGCCTCAGCGGCGGCAGCCTTCCGCCTCCGCTATCCAGCGGCTGACGGGTTGGACCGGGGCGAGCGCGATCTCCTGGCGCTCGCGGCGACTCGCACTGACGCGTTCTCGGTGTGCAGTTGCGACAAAGCGGCGGTCGTAGCGGCGCACGCGCTCGGCTGGCTGAATCGGGTGATCTCACTTGATGCCCTTGCAAGCTCCGTAGGCGCGCGTCCAAATCCGGGGCTCAAGGCGCAGTTTACCGAAGCCCGAATGGGCCAGTGGCGCACGTCCCTTGTGCTCGGTGGGATCTGATGGCGAAGAGCGTCCTCGGAAACGTGCGGCACGTGGCGGATGAGTATCGGCGCTTCATCAAGAGCACCTACCGGCTGGCGGACCCTGCTCTCCGCGCGCAGTTCGAGCGTCACGTCAATGAGGCCGACGTCCTGGTCAAGGGTCCATATGTCACGCTCGCGCGAGACTTCGAGCTTGGTGCATCGCTTACAACCCTGCTTGCGGAAGGACTGGGGCCTGAATCCCTGGCTCGGCTCAATTGGTCGTTCGGCGACAGCCAACTCTACGCTCATCAGGAACGCGCATTCCGGGCCGTGTGTGGCAGCCGCAACGTCGTGGTCACCACTGGGACCGGCAGCGGCAAGACCGAGGCATTCCTTCTTCCTATCATCGCCGACGTACTGAAGGCCAAGGCGAGCGGTGTCGCCGGCACCAAGGCGCTGCTCCTTTACCCGATGAATGCCCTGGCCAACGATCAGTTGGTCCGCATGCGCGCCCTCGTCGCCGGGAGTGGCGTGCCGCTGACGTTCGCGCTGTACACTGGAGAAAGCGAAAAGACCGCCGCCACGTTGGGCGCTCCGCTCGACGGGCACGAGCTTGTTCGGCGCGAAGACATCCGCCGGACTCCGCCTGACATCATCCTCACCAACTACAAGCAGCTCGAATTCCTGCTGATCCGGAAGACAGACCGCCCCCTTTTTACGCCTGCGATGCGGGCGCTCGTCCTCGACGAGCTGCACAGCTACCGGGGAGCGCTGGCGACGGAGATCGCGTGTCTTATCAGGAGGCTGAAGGCCAGGTGCGGCATCGCCCCAGCGGCGCTCCGCTGCATCGGCACTTCGGCTACGGTGTCGCAGGACGCCGGTGGGGACGCCGCGCTGGCGCAGTTTGCCACGACGCTCTTCGATGCGACGTTCGAACCGCAAGATATCATCGGTGAGCGGTACGCGGTCGCGACGGACCAGGTGGAGCGATACACACCTTCGATAGTCCTACCGGAGCCCGACTTGTTGGCCGACGCGACGGCGGGGAACGACGAAGCGATCGAGCGCCTTACAGCGCTGATGGTTGGGCGGCCCCTTCCCCCGGGAGCTGACCTCGTCGCGCGCGTTCAGTCGGCGGTCGACGGTAATGCGCACGTCCTTACTCTTCGCGATCTCGCGGGCCCCCCACGGACCTACGCGGAGCTGGCTGAGGTCTGGCGCGAACGTGTCCCGGCCGCGGCCAAATTGACGGTTGAAGAGGCCGCCCGGGTGGTCGAAGGCTTGGTTCTGCTCGGAAGCATCGGCGACGACGACCAGCCTCCGCAGCTCCGCCCCAAGCTCCACTCGTTCTTTCACGGCGTGTACGACGTGGGACTCTGCCTGAACCCGGCGTGCCGCACGCTTATCAAGGACGGACAGGATCACTGCCCGACGTGCCGGGCTGTCGTGCGGCCCGCCGTGCTCTGCCGCACGTGTGGCCAGGACTTTGTGAAGGTGAAATGGGATGAGGAGAACCCGGCGAAGACCCTACCCAACGACGAGTTCCTGAGCGACGACAATACGGCCTTCATCACCTCGCGGCTGGTGGTTGAGGGCGGCGACGCCGTTGAAGATGAGGCCGAAGCGCGCCCGCCCCAGCGCGCCCCTGGTAGGAGGCGGAGGGCGGCGGGACCACCGAAGTGGGGCGAGGCGTGGATCGAGCACGGTACCGGGGTCGTATCATACGAGCCGCCGTCAGACGCCGACGGCTGGTCGCGTCAGCACGTGTTACGGGGCAAAGGGCACATGTGCCCGGTATGCAAGGGGCGCTCACCCCGCGGTGACATTCTGACGCTGCTGCGCACCGGCCAGGCCGCGAGCGTGTCCGTACTAACGACGCATCATCTCGACAATCTGGACCCAGGTGAGCGCAGGTTGCTGGTCTTCGCGGACAACCGACAGGAGGCAGCACATCAGGCTGGGTACACGGGCGACCGCCACCGCCAGTTCGCCGTGCGGCACGCGGTGGAATCCATCGTGCGCGAGGCCGGTGCGGCAGGTGTTGCGCTCGAGGGAATTAACCTTCGATTACTCGAGGAATTCCAACGCCTCCGGCTCGCGCGGTCCCGCCTGACTCAGGACGAGCAGCGTCTCTGGGGGCGGGCGCTACGATACGAAGTAGCGAGCGAGTTCTGCCGCAGCACGTTGCAGCGTGTGTCGATCGAGAACCTCGGCCTCGTGGCGGTCGAGTATGAATTCCTGCGTGAGGTCGTGGCGTCTCCAGCCTTTGCTGCGGCGTGCACGCAGTTCGCCATCCGGGTTGATACCGGAGCCGTTGTCGTGCGAGCGATGCTGGACTTCATGCGACGGCGCCGCGCGGTGGCATTCGACTTCTACCAACAGTACCTCGATGAACGGCGCGCGCCTTGGTCCTACCTGGCGCAGGAGCCGTACTCTGTTTCGATTCCCGAGCACGAACGGGGGCCAGTGGCCTTCATGCTCGATCGACCGCCCGCGGCACGCGGCCACGCGGTCTCGGGTTGGACCTTCAGCGCGATCGTACGAGATGCGGAGCGGGGCGGAGCCGGCGCCGTGGCGAAACTGGTCCGGAGGGCAACGGGGCGCGGCGACGACGTGGACGATTGGACGCGCGCGGTGGTACAGCTGCTGGCCACTCACGAAATCCTGGTCGCCGCCCCGCTTTCCGAGCGAGCCCGCCCGGCCGTGAGCGGCCAACGTGCATATCAGATCGCGCCCCGCGTGCTTCGCGCAGTCTCGGCCCGTGACGGTTACCGCTGTGCCAAGTGCCAGACGTGGCGGCCGTATCAAGCACCGTGCTGTGTTGGAGGTACCGTTTGTTCCGGAACGGGCGATGAGCAGCTCCCGGCGGCAGTTGATCCCGATCACTACTACGTTCGCCTATACACGGAGGAACGCCCGCGGCGGCTGATCGCACGGGAACACACCGCCCAGATTGACGATCAGGAGCGCGCTCAGCGCGAGACCTTGTTCAAGCAGGGCCAGCTCGATGTCCTCGTGTGCAGCCCGACCCTCGAGCTCGGCGTGGACATCGGCCAGCTGCCCAGCGTGGTGCTCCGCAACGCACCCCCCACCCCAGCCAACTACGTCCAGCGTGCGGGGCGGGCTGGCCGCAAGTTGCGTATCGGCTACGTGTCCACGTTTTGTAGCATGGGCGCGCACGACCGCCATTGTTTCGAGGACCCCGCGTGGCTCGTCCGCGGCGAGTTTCGGCCGCCCACAGTCCGGCTCACTAACGAGCGCATCGTGATGCGCCACGTGCGTTCTCTCGCGCTAGAGGAGCTGAACCAGGACTTCTCGTGGTTAATGGGCGATCTGCTTCGGGACGAGCTGGATCCAACGGACCTGTCGCCCGAGAAGCTAAACGGTGTGCTGACCGCGCTCCATAGCACAGAGGGATCAACGAGTGCTAGGGCGGCCAAGGTGTTCCATGACACGCCCGAGGCAGTGGCCGCGGTAGCGCGGTTCGCTGTCGATCTCCGCACTGCGGTTGATGCATGGCATGAGCAGGTCAAGCGTCTGCATCGCGAGTTTCAGGAGCTGGAGCGCATCGTCACAACGCGCGAGATCGAGCAGAAGCGCCGTGCCCGGCAGCGGGCGTATCGTGAGCTCACGCTGGACCCCAAACACGCGCACGTCCTTTCGTATCTCGCCGACGTGGGGCTGTTGCCGTCGTACCAGTTTCCCACTGACACATTCGCCCTGGAGCCGGGAGTTGCCGACACACCAACCCTGCGGCGGCCCGCCTGGATCGCCCTATTCGAGTTCGCGCCGGGCAATCTCGTGTACGCTAATGGTCACAAGCTCAAGAACATTCGGGCGTTCTTTGCTGGTGGCGGCCGCCGGGTGGCGGGTGCGGCTGATGCGGGCGGCCAGGTAGAGCAGTTCTGTTTCTGCGACGGTTGCGGCTTCGCCTCGCGCGCGATCGTCAACAGCTGTCCCCGGTGCGCGGCGCCTATCGCGCGAACTGCTCAGGTGGCTTTGCTCGAATCATTCGAGGCGGAGGAGAACACGCAGATCACCTCGGCCGAGGATGCACGACAACGAGTGATTTTCGATCGAGCGGAGTACGTCCTGGATGAGGCCGGCCGCCCGGCCGTGCTGTACCCATATGACCTGGTGACGCTGGAGTATCGCGAGCGGGCGCAATTGCTCGCCACCAACTGGGGCAAGGCGCGCCGTCGGGGCGACCGCGGCGAACGGTTTCTGCTTTGTTCCTCATGTGGCCGCCATCAGCCGTCAGGCTTGGTCGGGGACAAGCTAACCAAGTGGAACGATGACCACGCTCATTTCTGCAACGGCGCCGTCAGCGACTTCATTCTCGGCTACCAGTTTCCGGCCGATGCGCTGGTCGTTCCGATCCCCCGCGCTTACTTGCCCACCGACGAGCATGCGCAGGAGAACTTCGTGCGCACGTTAGGCAAGGCCCTTGTGGTCGGCGCCCAGGAGCTCCTGGAGACCGAGCCTGATGAAATCGCGTTCATGGCACATCGTGACGGAGGGGATGGCTGGTCCATCGCGCTGTATGAAACGTCTCCTGGTGGCGCCGGCTACTTGGCAGCACTGGCGGCAGCATTGGGGGCGTGGGTGCGCGCGGCCCATCAACGACTGTTCTCACACGAGTGTGAGAAGGCTTGCTACCGCTGCCTCAGGAGTTATCGCAACCAGTTTGACCATTGGCGGCTCGACAAGGAGCTTGTGCGAGGGTTGCTGTTTGCCCTCGGCGGTGTGGAGGATTCTGCAAGTCCTTCTCCCGGCACGGCAGGTGATGGGATGCGGGGAAGCACTGCGTGGGCTAGAGCCAACGTTGGGGCCGACCCGGTCCCGGTGTCCCCCATCGAGCAAGCGCTTTCTACGGCCATAGCTGGCGATGGCAGGCTCCCCGCACCTGTGCTCCAGCTCGAAGTTCGCAATGATGATGGATCGCTGCTGTCGATCCCGGATTTTGCTTATCCCGATCGGCGCGTCGCGATCTTCTGTGATGGCTTTGCGTTCCATGGAAACGCGGAGACTCTGTCCGAGGATGCGCGAAAGCGAAACCGCCTCCAAGCCATCGGCTGGCTTGTTCTCACGTTCTGGGGCCGACAGATTCTGCGCGACCCAGCACGCTGTGTAGAGGAGATTCGGATGGCTCTGGAGCATCGTGCCGTCGGTGGTGGCGCGCGGCATTCGTAAGGGCTTGCGACGAGTGGAACGAGGAACGATTCGCGAGGGCCGCGAGGTGCTGTTCGACTCAACTAAGAAGATGTGGCCGTTCCCCGAAACAAGGAGCCGAGAGTGGTGATCTATTCGTTGACCGACGTCGCGTTTAGGCGCAGCCCGCGGCGCCGCTAGTACGCCTTCCACAAGTGCTACGGGCGTGAAACACATTCTCGGAATGTCCAAACGTCACCTAGATCTTCGTGGGTCCAAGGCGCCCAAGCTAGAGCTCGACTTCCTTCGCCTGCTGTTCGTCGTTCGAGAACTTCGGAGGAGTGGTGATCAGGCTGTGGGCTACCTCGCCGTTGCGACGTCTGAGATCAAACAGCGCTCCGCGGCTTGGGCCGCGACTTACGGTGTGACCGACGAGGTACATGTTGTCGTCGTCGAGCTGTCGGCGAGGGAACGCAAGGACCTAGAGCGCGAGGCTCGAGCCAATAGGGATGGCATGATTGACGGCGCGCAGGGCAAGCCGGTCCGCGGTCGTTCCAACGCTCGGACCGGCGGTGGCCTCCTCGAGACGAAACTCGCGGCCTTTATTCGTAAACGCGAACGAGCGGGTCACCAAGTCCGTGATCAGTCCAAGTTCCCGTATGGGATTCAGTGGGACTATTACGGCACGATTGCATTAGGCTGAGCGCCGTAGACGCCTCTCAGGACTGCACGCGACAAGAGTCCCTGAGCCGAGCAGAATGCGCCACGGTCATGGTGCTGATAGCCCGGACGTTGGTTTAAGTGATGGCGTCTTGTGGCATTGCTTACTGCAGTCCCTGGAATACGGTCTCTGGGGCCGCACCTGCCGGTGGGCTCGGGAGTTTGGGCCGGCTCACCCGGTGCCCGGCCTTCAGTCTTGCCCAATAACCGCGGGGAGGGACTTGGAGCCGACGGCAGACTTTCTTAAGCCCTGGTCCCGATAGGCCCCACTGTTGCGCGAGCATCGCGACCGGTTCCGACCAGACACGCTCGAAGAGCGTCACGAGAATGAGGAGCTAAGGAGGACAGCGCGTCGTCCGCACCGATGCCAACGGGCTTCAGACAATCGCTATCGGATGCCGCGCTAAGTGAGACAACCACGTACTTGAAGCGATCATCGCCGTACTTCACCGGCTGGCGTGCTCCGAACCGTCAAGCCACGCCACTTGTCGCTGTGATGAGTCCGAGTACCAGCTTCTTAAGGCTGTACGGCATGGTGCGACGTGATGAGCGAGCCAGCAATGTTCGCCACGGAATACGGACCTCGACCGACCACGGGAATTGTTGTGCGTAAGAGGATCGTTCCTCTGCTCGGCAGGTCAGATAGCGACCGAATGGCATCGAGGAACGCCGGGCACTGAGGCGCGCAAGGAGTAACTCGCGCTTGACCCGAGTATCAGTTTTGAGGCGGATGCGGAGACTGCCGGGATTGTTGAACGGATCGAGCCACACGCGCTGAAGCGTAGAGCTTGGACCATAGGTGATATATATCTCGGACTGACGATCCTTCCGAACGCTGGAGCCAACGGATTTCCAAGTGCGTCGCAGCGATCTCAGCAAGGGCTCCCAAGCCGCACGCAGGCGAGCATCGAATCGGAGACGTCGAGCTGTGTCCGTTGTGCACAGTTCCCCGATAAACGGGTGAGCAGGCTGGAGTCCGAGTCGATCAAATAATCCCTTAGTCGCGCTCGCGACCTCATAGCCGCGAGAAGCTGACCGCTGAACTAGGGGATAGAGGTCGGCCCACAGAAAGTGATCTTGTCCGGTCGGTGGCTTGAGGTAGCGCCTTGCCGCCAGCACGCCACGTGGAACTGTCTGGTAGTCCGCCGCCACCAGGGCCACCCTTGTCATTTCGCTCCTCGGTAGGCGCAGGTACTTCTGAAGCTGGCCTGGCCCCTGAGCTGCTTCGAGCTTGTGCTCGACAACGACCCGTTCTCGACCGGCATACAGGACCAGATCGCACCGTGAGCTGCCGTTTCCGAGGCGGCATTGAGTGTCGATCCGGGCAAGGGTCCTTGCGCGAATTGCAGCCGGTAGAGTGGCTGCGACCACGCGCCAATATTCCTGCGCCGCTCGGGAGTCCGCTTGTAACACGGCGGCGAAGCATTCCGTGACGAAGTCCTCTTTGCGAGCCGTGAGCGTGATTAGGCGCGAGAGGAGCGCATCGGTAGACCCGTCTAGAGTGACGTCACGGCGTCTTGGCATGAGGTCTGGCTCGGGCGGATTCCGCTCTTCTAAGACCGCGACGGCCCCTGGGCGCTGGGCGGCATGTATAACGCGACCAAGCCGAACAGATCGCCCATGTAGTGATGGCCGCACGGCGTGCCGTCGTGCTTCCGGTGGTGTGTATAGGCGTCGGGATCGTAGAAGTTCGGCAGTGGGTAGACGATTCGCTCCCCGCAAGCCGGGCAAGTCCAGGCGAGACAGATGGCCGCACCCAGCTCTCTCCACTGCCGCAAGATCGGGAGCAGGACGTGGATCGGCGCGTCGGGCGGCCACCGTCGTGTCGTCACGCGGCGAGCAAGGGGAGGATCGCGGGGCTCAAGCCGTCTCCTCACAGGAGTCCCCCTTCGGCGAACGAGAAGTAGCGCCCGTTCCCGATGATGACGTGATCGTACACCGGAAGGTTGAGGAGCTTGCCCGCCTCGACCAGTTGCTGTGTAACAGCTCGGTCATCTTGTGAGGGCGTCGGATCGCCACTCGGGTGGTTATGTGCGACAATGATCCCGGCCGCGCAATCGGCGATGGCGCGGATGAAAACCTCGCGCGGATGTACGAGGCTGGACGTCAGCGTCCCGCGTGTGACCTCGTGCAGGCCGACGACTGCCGCTTGCGCGTTTAGCGTGATCAGGTAGAAGACTTCGCTCAATTCCTGTGTCGCGCGCACGTGCAGCAGGCGGTGCACATCTTGCGGATTTCGGATGTGGACCGGCTCCGAATGCGCTGGGTCGATCTCGCGTACCAGCCGGACCCAAGTGGGAAGCACCTTCTCATGGACTTGCTTGGCATAGGCAGAGGCTGGCGGTCGGAGGTCCAGCGCGTACGTCGTGGTGGCAGGCATCGGGGCGATCCTTTCGATTAGGCGTTACTTCGTCCCGTTCGCGCATGGGTCCCGGGAATGCCGGGCCGGATGGGCCACCGTGAGAATCGGTTGGCGCGCGGGTCGTCGAGCCGGTGCTCTCGTCGCGCTCTTCATGTACCGGCGGCCGGGACGGCGCCGCCGGATTTGCGCTTAACGCCCCCATAATCCGGGGGCGTCAGCGTCGAATCAAAGATAGCCTGTCCTGTGGATTGCCGCACGCAAAGGGGGAACGTGCAGGCTCGTTCACGACGAGGAAGCGCCCGCCTCCGTGGAGCGGGGACCACAATAGGAAGTCTCGACCGTCTCAAGGTCACCCCAAAGAAGGCGGCGCTCCTGGAATGAGCGCATGACTTCACGCAAGACTGTTTCGGCAGTTGAGCCAGGCGAAACGAATCCTAGCAACTGGGGGACGAGGCCTCGCGTCATGACGCCGTCCGCTCGTTCGGCGTCCTCTGTGTACCAGAGGGCCAGACCCAGGTAGCCGAGCCAGTCGGGGAACGTCGCGTTCGCGGCGACGACTCGAAGGTCTGATGAGGCTACGATCTCTTGTAACTGCCGCTGCACGGGGAGGGGCCAAGGCGGCCCGTGAGGGACGGGGCCATTGCGTCGCGCGAGAGTCGTGGAGGTCTCGTCGCCGTGAACCGGCCACTCCGAGTCCTCCGGGTGCCTGCCCTGGGCGAGAGCTTGAAGAGCCCACCGAAAGGGACCGTGGCCGCATGTCGTGCAAGCGAGCTTCCAGCACCATCCCTCGCGCGAGGCCAACTCGCAGAGGGCGGTGAACGCGTTGTGCGCCGTGCCTGCCATCATCCCCGCAGGGCCTTCATCGCTCGTTCGCACACGCCTGCACGAGGCGCCGTAACGAGTCTACAGGCTGATGTTGCAACCCTCTCACCGCGGCCCAACTACAGCGACGGTATCGGGTCTCCCGGTTGATGTCCTCCTCAGACTTACCTTTCAACTTGAGATTCAGAATTTGCAGAGCCCACACGATGGGTAGACGTCGATTGGCAGGCTCCGCATAAAACTCGTCCACGCCCTCTACCAACGACAGCGAGAACTCAGGCATGCTCCGACCCACAGCCGTATCGCCGCCAAGACCCACGCCGTCAGTTGCACCATTGAGATAGGAAATCTTCGCAGTTCTCCCCATCACGTCGTCTCCCATGTCCCGCCACAGCTCGCCATCTGCCTGCGCCTGTGCGGGTGCCGCGAGCAGTGCCGATGCGATCACCGCTAGCGCACCAACCTGGAGCCATCTCATGTGCCATCCTCGCGACCCGCACGGTTTGAGCCCCGGCACAGCCCACGAGAGGATGTGGCCCACCCATGAACTCGGATGACGGACGTTCGAGCGCCGGCTGGGGGAGGTACTCCGGCTCCGGGCGCTTGGGGAGGGTGGCGCGATCAGGGGCGACCAGTCTCCCGGCGTCGCTCCAACCACGCGCGGACGTCCTGCGCCAGGAAGCGTTTGGTCTTATGGCCCAGGTCGATGCAGGGAACCCCGTACCGGAGCACCTGCCGGGGCCGCAGCTTGAGCCACGCTGCGACCTCTTGCAGGGTCAGGACTTCATGTCGCGAATCTCGCGGTTCCAGCGGAATCACCTTCGCCATACGCGCTGCGGACTCCCAACTGAGACGAGCGTTCGGGTCTGCGGTGCTTAGGGGGCGCTGATCTAAACCTATATGTTCTGGACCCATATGCTAGGCCCGGCTACCGTGCCGCGCACACATGACGGACGCGGAGCGGCTGCATCGGGCGGTGGGTCGGCGCGTCAGGGAACTCCGCGACCGGCACGGGCTCACCCAAGAGCGACTCGCGCACGAGGCGAGCCTTCATCCGGTCTTCGTGAGCCGAGTAGAACGCGGCGTAACGGGCGTGACCGTGGACACGGTGGCGGCGCTCTGCGGTGTCATGGGGATGACGCTGGCCGAGTTCTTCGAGCCGTTCGCCCAGGTGCCCAAGCTGCGCGGGCCGGGGCGGCGGCGGCGGACCTGACAACCCTCGATCCCTTGGTTCTCGCCGTGCTTCCGGCGTCCTGTGGTGCCCCTGTCGCGAAACCGCCCCTTGTTGCCGCAAAAGCGCCCTAGTTCCGGCCCGGGGTGACGCAGATGTTGACGTCTTGGACCCGCCTGCGATCCCGGGAGGTGGCTGTGGCACTCCAACCTTGTCGTGAGTGTGGACACTCGGTCAGCACGGAAGCGCCCACCTGTCCGAATTGCGGCACGCCGCGACCTACAGCGCCACGCGAAGACTACCCGCACCAGCCTGCGGCCGGACCTACGGTCCAGTCCGGGCGGGTGCAGCAGATTGCTGTGAGCGTTGGTGGCTGGATCGGCGGTGGGTTCCTGGTGCTGGTCGCCCTCGGTACCCTCTTCACCACCCTGCTCGCAACGACCCTCTTCCTCTTGGCGGCGGCCTTGCTCCTGCCGCCGGTGACCGCGTGGCTCGAAGCCCGGTTGAACCTGATGATCCCGGGAAAGGCGAGGACGTGGGTGGTCCTTGGGCTTGTGGTGGGTGCGGTGTTCTCGATAGCGGCCAGCACGACCACGGAGCAACAGCGAGAGGCAGGTCGGGCCGCGTCCACTCACGCCGCAGCGGTACGGGCGGACTTCCAGACGAACCACGCCGCGATTATCCACCGGATGGACAGCGCCTCGACCGCGCACAACTATCCTCTGGCGGTTTCCATTGGCGAAAAGTACGCGACGATAGTGCCGGACTCAGACCTAACCACGAGATTGCGAGATGCGAGAGCCGCGCAGAAGCGCAAGGGAGACAGCGCCAGGGAGCAGCAGCTGCTCGCGCGAGCGTCAAAGCTTCCAGCGAATGACCTGGAGGCCAACCGCGACCTCTACCAGCAGCTCCTCACGGTCAATCCATCCAACGCGAGCTATAAGGCGAAGTACGCCGACTACAATACCCGGCTTCGCCAACGCGAGGCGGTCGAGCAGGACCGTATCCGCCAGTTCGGGCCGGCCCCGCAGGCCAGCGCGTGGGACGGCTCGTACAGCGAGGTCAAGGACTACTTGCGACAAGTAATGAACGATCCCGAGAGCCTCAGGATGGATGGCTGCACGAAGGTCTATCACGTTGAGCACGGTTGGATGGTGGGTTGCGATTACGGGGGGCGCAACGCCTTCGGTGGCATGATCCGGCAGACCAACTGGTTCATCATCCGGCAGGGTCGAGTTGTCGAGATGAAAGACGCGAGCGCGTACCGCCCGTGAGGACTTCGTCCCCAAACAGTCTTGTTGCCATCGTCGGCACTTGTGCCACAACTGGGCAACGTTGCGACCGCTTGGTCGCATGGCGGACAGATGCGCCTTCGAGACGGCATGCCTGAGCGCGCACAACGTCGCACCCCCCCCTTTCTCGCGCTGGTGTGGACGTTCGTGATCTCAGGTGCCTCGATTTGCGCTGGTGTTGATCCGGGTGATGGGCCAGCGAGGCGGATCGGGTAGCTAAGCCAACACCCCCACCGCTGGAATTTTTTTTCGGAGGGAGCGCACCTCCCTTGCCGTCACATTGGGAGGGGAGCCGGGGTCCTCCGCTCGCTAGACATCCACTGGCCTCGATCCACCCCACCCACTCTTTTCGCGAACGGGGGGGGGGTTAGGACACTTGATGCCCTCCACTACGACCGCGCTCGGCGCCCCTTTGTGTCGCGCTCGAGGACCTCACCCGGCTCCGCGCCCATGGCTTCGCATAGTGCGTCAAGCAATCCGGTGTCGAGCGTCTTAATCCGCCCGCGTGCACGCGTCCAGCGATAGACCGTGCTCATGCTGATCTTCCCACGCGTTGCCACCGAGAGCATGTAGCCTGTCCACCCTCGATCCTCCAGCAGCTCCGGGAGCCGCAGTCGAATAGCCATAGGTCCAATTCTGGAGTCTACTGCCACGGTTGACAATACTGCCATCTGCGGCAATACTCCCCGCATCCGTCCCAACTTGGAGAACCTATGCAGGTGGTTGGTTACATTCGCGTTTCGACTGACGAGCAGGCGGAGAGCGGGCTCGGCCTGGAAGCGCAGCAGCAGACCCTTCGCGCATACTGCAAGGCAAAGGGTATCGCGCTCGATGCCGTGCTCGTTGACGCCGGCTATTCAGGGAAGGATCTGAACCGCCCTGGAATCGCTGAGTTGCTGCGGCGTGTCCGGGAGGGGGAGGTCGCCACGATCATCACTGTGAAGATCGACCGACTCTCACGACGCGTGATCGACACACTGAACATCGTTGAGACGCTCCGCAGGCACGATAGTGCTATCGTGTTTGTGCACGAGGCGATCGACACGACCACGGCCGCGGGGAAAGCGATGCTCACGGTTATCGCCGCGTTCGCAGAGATGGAGCGGAATTACATCTCTGAACGGACTCGCGCGGCCCTCGCCGCGAAGAAGGCGAGGGGGGAACGCCTTGGGAACCCGGCATTCGGCGCGCTACGTGGAGAGGAGCGCGTGCACGAAGTCGCTCGCGAGCTTCGCGGGCAGCGGCTGTCACTCCGCGCGATCGCTTCCGCGCTCCAGGACCGAGGCTACACGCCGCGCCGGGCGAGGACTTGGTCGCCGGAGATGGTGCGCCGGCTGCTCAATCGTGCTGCGTGAGCGTCAACCAGACGACCGAGCGTTGACGGGCCCCGAAGGGGCCCCGTTTCGTTGACGCCGCGCGCCACGCGCGGGCGTTAGTAAGTCCACGAACTACGAGTCTGGACACTCCTCACGGTAGGCAGGCTGTGTCGCCACGCGCTGCGGTGTTGAGCGCATAACACATCTGCCGATAATCGGTTAGATGCCCGATGTGGTCGCACGCGCGCGAAGGCGTCGCTGGCTGCGTGCGGACGTTGCCGCCATAAAGTTCGAGACGCTGGGTGACCAAGTAGTAGTTGAAGCACCTGGTTCAGCGATTCAAGCGCGCGATCGGCTTCCAGTTGTTTAGCCACTCAGTGTACTCGCGCTCCGGCTCGTCGTACTCACTGCTGAAGATTCGGTCCACATTGTCCTTGGATAGCTCCAGCGTGTCCCAGCAGCGCTCGTCTTTTGTGACCCAGAGGAACACGTGGACCCTGTGCCCTCCAGGCCAACGGTTCTGCAGACGACGCCACAGCTCGGCCGGCGGGACGACAACGACGTAGTCTTCCGACCGTGCGGCGAGCCCTTGCAGTAAGAGTACCCAGTAATCGGCCGGGGAGTCATGTAGTTTGTTGCGATCGATGTTCCAATAACCGCAAGCACGAAGGCGCTTCTCGTACTCAGGGCGACCGAATTGAACGTAGTTCGAGAGCTTGACTTGGAGCCCGACAGCGCGGCGATGACGGCGGTCGGTCAGCAGCAGGTCCACGCCGGTGCCCCGTCCGGGCGACGACACATCGACGTGCTTGAAGCAGCGTTCTATGTGTGCCGCGACTGGAGCGCTGTTGTACTCGGCCCAGGTTTGCCACGGCGCATTAGCCTTTGCGACCTCAGCGCGATGCTTGGCATGCAGGTGTCTCCGAATGTTGACCAACCCGACCAAGTAGTTCTCCGACGGAGCGCGGGTCTGAAACGTGTCGCAGTACAAGCAGACCATCGTCCATCTGGGGGCGGTAGGGTCCATGAGGATGCGCCGACTCAACTTGGCGGGCTGGCGGACGATGTAGTCCCGGTCGCGGAGTGTCCTCACTTCCGCGGCCCCCGCTCCGTCGCTTTCTCTGCTGCCAGCTCTACTTGAACCACCAGCTGCATCAACTCACGGGCAGATGCGTAGCGGTTCGTGCACGCCTCCGCGCCAAGATCGCGCGCCCATTGAGCGCCGTCGTTCCCGCTGTACGCGGCTAGTTGTCGGAGAATCTCGGCGCACTTGCGGTCGCCTGCCTGCGCGGCGCGATCGGCGTCCGCATCGAGACGGTTCCGGAGATCGATCGGGATGAAGTTGGGTGCGTTCAGCATTGGGCTCTAATCTACTAGGGGGCGGAGCCTAGAGTCGAACCCCGCCGCGGCGTCAACTGACGGCCCGAGCGGCCGCTCGGCGCGAGTTCCCAGATCTCGACGTTGCCGGGGACGAGGTGCCCGTAATGCTGGAGGAAGTATTCCGCGAGCGTCTGGCCCCTCCGCACATCTCGGAGCACCGCCAAGATGCGGCGGTAGCGGCGTGGGGCGGCCACGAAGTAGAGCATTGCTTGCATCCACACGGCCAACTTTGCGGCAGGGGTGTTCCCGGTAGCGGTCCAAGTGTGCCGCTTACACTCGACGATCACGGGCGGTTGCTCGGATCCGAGGTCGAAGCGGTACGGGCCGTGCTTCCCGTCGAAGCCGACGGGGACCGAGTAGTTGAGTCGCAGGGGCATGCGGCGGCGTGCGAAGAAGCGTTGCACGAGCCTCTCAAACTGCGCGCCGCGGCCTGGGTTGTCTTTGTTCGCCATGCGCGTTCCTCCGGGGTGTGGTGGCCGATCACTTCTTGGGCGGCACCGCCTCCACAGTGATGGTAAGGATGTTCTTCTTTGCAGTAGAGGCGCTCCGCGTGCTTCAGCTCGCGCCAGCACGCGAGGCGGGCGGGCACATGGCGCAGGCCGCAAGGTCGCCGCGAAGACTATTGCCGAATGCCCGAGGTCATGCGATCTGCGCGGGCACGTTGTCGATGTACACGCTACAAGTCGTTGATTCGCAACGACAAGAATCGGCGGCACGCCGGTTGCCTATCTGTGCGCCGCTCCGCGCTATCTCGTTAGCCGAGCAGATTTGTTAGGCACGCTCCACGTTAGCTCACGACGTCAGCCTCACGACGTTATTCCGCAGCAAGTAGCAGCTCCACGTCAGCTCACGACGTCAGCCTCACTGACGTTATCACCGCACCACGTCAGCTAAGCACAATCGTCTAGCCAAGCGGCCTCGTTAGGGAGCCGCGCTCGTTGGCCATGCGCCGTTCGGTCTAGTTGTCGGTCGGCGCGAACGGACCCACGACTAGGGTTCGTTCTCCGAGATCTGTCCTAGCGACAACTCGGGAACCCAACGTCACTGTACTGGCGACCCAGCCGTGCTCTGCCACGGCGCGCTGTCGCGCGTGAGGAGATCGTTATGGCAGGAAGCGTAGAGACACCGTTTAGCGTAGAGACACCGTTTATTGAGGGACTCAATGTGGCGGCCGAGCTGGGCGAGACTGGGCGCTCCATGCTCGATGTTGCGCTCGCCCTGATCGGCGCAGGCTGGCGGGTCTTCCCCTGCAAGGCCGACACCAAGCGTCCCTTTGTCGAGCACGGCTTCAAGGATCGGTCCGACGACCGCAACCTGATCGAACGCTGGTGGGGCGCATGGCCAGCTGCGACGGTAGGCATCGTACCAGCCGACGGTGGCCTAGTCGCCTGCGACGTCGATTCGCCTGAAGCGTTCCGCGCGATACAGGCAGCGGGTCTAGTCCCTCACGGGCTACTGGACGCGCTGAAGACCTTGCCCGCCGACGGCGACCTCGGATCGGCGTTTGGCCTGCTCGTAGCCACTGGTGGCGCGAGCCAGCCCTTCGCGATCGACGGCGCCACACTGCCGCCGATGCATTGGTACCTGCGCGTGTCCGGCGGGACGACGCCCCGCGTAAGGGGCGTCGTTTGCCGCTACGACAAGGGGTACGTGATCGCGCCCGGCTGCCGTGGGCATAACCTCTACCGCCTCATCGGTCGCGGCGATCCGCTGCGATTTGACCCAACGTCGGTCGGCGAACACGCGTCCGCGGTTGACGCGCCCGCTTCGGAGCAGGACGGCCCCCGCGCGACGCCGCCTGCCACTTCGACTGCCCTGGTGAGCACATCGCTCGCCCGACGTCCGCGTGACTTCGAGCGCGTCCGCGCTGCGGTGGCGTGCATCCCCAACACGGCAGATACAGGGCGCGAGCAGTACCTCGCGATGGCTCACGCCATCAAGGGTGCGTTGGGTGTTACGGGTCTCTCGATTTTCCTCGAATGGGCCGGAAGTTGGCCGGGGCCGGTGGACGCCGCCGAGGACGAACGCGTCTACACCACGATCACCAAGACGCGGATCGGGTGGTATGAGCTATGGCGCCACGCAGCTCGCTTTGGGTTTGACGCACGCCCGGAGACCGCAGCCGACGCTGCGGATGACTTCGGCCCGGTTCCGATTAGGGAGACACCGGAGCCGCCACTCTACGAGCGCCTCGGGGCGCTTCGGCTGGCGCTGGCCACCATCGCCGACCCGCTGGTGCGTGAGATCGCGCGCGATCAGGAAATCGCGTGGCTGGCCCACCAAACGCGTGTGCCTTTCCGCACGCTCGAGAAGCGGCTCGCCGCGTTCGACGCGCCGCACCGCATGGTCCGCACGACGATCATTCGTTCAGGACGTGTTCTCCGTGACGCAATCGCTACTGCGTCGCCCGCTGCCCTCGTACCTGGCTACCTGCACGTCGGGTCGCAGCACGTTCTGTTCGGCGCCCCCGCAGCGTTCAAGACCTTTCTGGCGCTCGACTGGGCGCTTCATGTGGCGACCGGCCTACCGTGGCTCGGCCACGTTCCCGTTCAGCAGCGCGGCGTCGTGTTCTTCGCCGGGGAGGCGGCGCACCGACTGCTTATCCGTCAGGCCGCCTGGTACGCTGCGCGGCAGATCTCGGTCGAACAGTCGGAGAGCGTGCCATTCGCCCTCGTCGATACCCTCCCGACGCTCGGGGTCGGCGATGACGGGCTATACGACGCTCTTGCCCGCATCGACGAAGCAAGCAGTGATCCAGCTCTACTTGTCTTCGACAACTTGACACGCATGGCTGCGCAAGCGTCGCTCTCCACCGTCGACCCAGGCGAATTGGGCCGTATCCTCGCGGCACTCGACACCCTCGCGCGCAAGACGGGTGCGAGCACGCTGACGATCTGCCACAGCCCGATGAGCGACCCGAATAAGGTCGCGGGATCCTACCCGATCATGGCAAACCCCGACGTCGTGCTGCAGGCCGACCGTGGCGACGGACTCACCACGACCATTCGGTCGAAGAAGGCACGGGACACCGCAGGTGCCGAACCGCTGGTTCTTACGCTCGAGCGGCAGGACGTGCGGGACTGGCTGCGGGCAAGCTACGCTGCGGAAGGGCGGGAGCCCCCCGCGGCGCTGGAGCTGAGCGATTTTGACGAGGCGGCGTCCAGCTCCGCAGCTGGTGAGCGGAACGGCGAACGGAGCGAGTTCAACTCGTTGGTCGTCGCTGGTGGCTTGGGCATGAAGGAAGCCGCCGTAGCGGCGACCGCTGCCGCTGATCAGGATGCACGTCGGGAAATCTGCGATCTCCTCGCCGCCCACCCCGAGGGTCTGGGGCAGCGGGAGATCCGCGCGGCGGTGAAGCTGCGAGACGAGAAGGTGGCCGCGCTCCTCGCGGAGCTTGATGCAGAGGGGGCCCTGACCGCCGATGCGCAGGGGTCCGGCCGGACGGCGAAGCGCGTCTACCGGCTCCCAGTGGTTGTCGGGTCCGGTCCTGAGTTTCCTAGCGATCCCTAGATAGCGCAGGGTGGGCCAGGGGAAGGCGAATGTCACTTCCTCCGCTTCCTCCCAACCACGCGGCGCACGCACTGACGCCTCGCGGGAATGAAGCAGCCCCTGCTTCCTCCGCGCCCCGGGGTCCATGGGACCCCGGCGGGAGGAAGTGGGGATGGGGAGGAGGAAGGAGGGACATGCCGGACGCGTGCTTGAGAGGCTCAGGTGGACGGGCGGGCCGCGCGGAGGATGGCAAGTGACCTCAGCCCGACGTGTGGGATGGTCAGGGAGCGTCCGCTCCAGGTTGCACGAGCTGAGATGCGGTGGTGTTCCCTTGCCATCCTGCCGGCGATGGGCCGAGTGCGAGGGCAGCGCGGGGCAGGACAAGCATGTGATGGGGAGCACCGAGGCGCTAGATCGATCACCATTGTGAACGAAAGGAGCTGTGCGTGGGAACCATCGATTGGGAGGAGGATTCAGATCTTCAGAACGCAGTGGTCACCGCGGTGGCGTACTGCCTCTGTCAACAACACGCGCGATTTGCGAAGTGGGCACCGCCCGACCGTCATGTCGCGATCTGCGCGCCGGACCTATCGCCATGCGACTGGTGCCGCCACGTGGCCGACGAGCTCTTTTTCGACGGCCTCGCCGAGCTACTCGGAGTCCATGGCGGCGTCCTCTATGAGTGCGGTCGCCAGGGCATTCCATCCGGCGAGGCCGTCGGACAGGCCCTTCAGGCGATGGTTGAGCAGTCACAGGAAATCCGACAGGCGCACACGCGCCGCGTGGAGCGACGCGGAAAGCGGTGGTGGCTGTTGCCGCGCGAAGATGGCGAGCGGTCGGACGGTGACGAGGTTGACTGATAGTCGGGCGGGGGAGAGCCATGAACCATCAAGGGGGTGGGCCCGTCCTTTGGTGGATGACCGTGCGACCACATAACGACTCGGCGTCCGAAAGGGGACACCTATGACGGAATCTTACGAGCATCTGAGCACACTCAATCCCAGCCAGCGGGCGGCCGCCGAATACGGCACAGCCGGGATGCCGAAGGAGCTTCCCGGGCCGCTCCTCATCATTGCCGGAGCGGGCACGGGCAAGACGACGACATTAGCACACCGCGTCGCGCACCTCCTCGTGAAGAGCGCAGACCCGAGACGTATTCTGCTCCTCACCTTCACCCGGCGGGCAGCGGAGACGATGACGCGTCGCGCTCAGCAGATCGCGGCGCAAGTCGCTCAGGACAACGGCGCCGGTGCCCGGATCGAGTGGTCGGGCACCTTCCACGGGATCGCGAATCGGCTCCTGCGCGTGCACGCGTCGGCTGTGGGGTTGGACTCGAGCTTCACCCTCCTTGATCGCTCCGACGCCGAAGACCTAATCAATCTCGTGCGGCATGAGCTTGGGTTCTCGAAAACGGCGAACCGGTTTCCGAAAAAGAGCACTTGCCTAGCGATCTACTCACACGCGGTGAACGCGGGCCAGACGGTGGGAACCGTGCTGGAACGAGCCTACCCCTGGTGTGCCGACTGGGCTGACGAGCTCAAGCAACTGTTTCGCGCCTACGTGGACGCCAAACACCGGCGCCACGTGCTCGACTATGACGACCTCCTGCTCTATTGGTCGCATCTCATGCAGAGTGAGGCTGCCGAGAGCGTCCGCCGCCGGTTCGACGACGTGCTGGTCGATGAGTACCAAGACACGAACGCGCTCCAGGCCGGGATTCTACGGGGCCTGAAACCCGATGGCCGAGGTCTGACGGTCGTGGGCGATGATGCGCAGTCGATCTACTCGTTTCGAGCGGCGACGGTGCGGAACATCCTCGACTTTCCACAGCAGTTCACGCCCCCGGCGCACGTCATCACCCTGGAGCGGAACTATCGCTCCACGCAGCCGATCCTCGATGCGGCGAACGCAGTGATTGCGCTTGCACCCGAGGGCTTCCGCAAGCGCCTCGTCTCGGACCGCCGCTCGGAGCAGCGTCCCTTTCTGGTCGGCGTGCGCGATGAGCAGGCGCAGGCGGACGCCGTCGTGGAACAGGTGCTCGCGCACCGGGAGGCCGGAATCGACTTGAAGCGGCAGGCAGTCCTCATGCGGGCAGGGCACCACTCTGACCTGCTCGAAGTCGAGTTGTCTCGCCGGAATATCCCGTTCGTGAAGTATGGTGGGCTCAAGTTCCTGGAGGCGGCGCACGTCAAGGACGTGTTGTCCGTCCTGCGATGGGCGGAGAACCCTCACGACACGATTGCCGCGTTCCGGGTGCTGCAGCTCTTGCCGGGCCTGGGTCCGGCTCACGCCCGGCGATTGCTAGACGAGTTTGGGACCGCAGACGGCGACTTCGGGATCCTCACGACGGCGAAGGTGCCGGCGGCGACTCGAGCCGACTGGCCCTCGTTCGCCGAATTGATGGCGACGCTCCGACGGGCCACGCAGTGGGAGGGGCAGCTCGCGGTCGTGCGGCGCTGGTACGAGCCGCATCTGTACCGACTGTACGACGCCGCGCAGCCACGCGCGGCCGATTTGGAGCAGCTGGAGCTGCTCGCGGAGAACCATCCCACGCGCGAAAGCTTTCTGAGCGACGTGACGCTCGATCCCCCCACCGGGCTCGGCGATGAGGCTGGCGCGCCGCTGCTCGACGAGGACTACCTCGTCCTCTCGACGATCCACTCCGCCAAGGGGCAGGAGTGGGACGTGGTGTTCGTGCTGAACACCGTGGATGGTTGCATTCCGTCGGACATGGCGACAGGGACACAGGAAGAGATTGAGGAGGAGCGACGGTTGCTCTACGTGGCGATGACCCGCGCGCGCGACGGGCTGTACCTGCTGCAACCGCACCGCTTCTACACGCGAGGCCGACCCGACGGCGACGGTCACGTGTACGCACCACGGACCCGATTCATACCTGGGGGCCTGTTGCCCTTGTTCGAGCGGCGGACCCTGGACTCCGAGCAGGAAGCGAGCGATGTGGAGCGCGACGCCACGGCGCGGGTGGACGTGCATGCGCGTCTGCAGGAGATGTGGACATGAACGGACCCGAGCGGCGAAGTCCCAGCATGATGGTGGAGGGCTTCGCGGCGCGTCAGCAACGCCATCAACGTCGCGTGCGGTTCGACCCAGTCCGGCGAGTTATCGATCTGAGCGGGTACTGCGTTCATCTGGACGATGCTCCGAACGCCGTCGCGCTGCTCGATTGGCTGGTTCAGATCACGCGGAAAGGGTGGAGCAGCCCTCAGCTCCTGCACGACGTCGTCTACGAGCTGGAGGACGCGTGCCAACAGGTCTTTGGCACGAGCCTTCAGGGCGTGTACTGCCCTGGTGAAGAGCCCCGCATTGTTGACTGGCGTCGGGGCGTCACAAGACGCGCGCGGGTTGTGGAGGTGCGGGAGGATGGCAATAAGACCTCCAGGCGCGGGAGGAAGCGAACGCCGGCGAGGGAGGGCCGATGAGCGGCCGTCCGCTTCGACCCCCTGCTCGTCCCGGTCCCAGTTGTCGCGCACCGCCCCGCGGTCCTCGACCGCGCGACGCGCCTCCGCGGCCGTCCTGGGAGGTAGGCGTGGCGAGGGCGAGGCGGGCCGTCGGTCCGTGGACCGTGATGCAGCAGCGGAGAAGGAGCGGTAGCTGGAGATGTCGATAGCGGGAGCCCTGTCTGCTCTGACTGTCCCGCGTAGGTAAACCTGTGGAGCCAGTTGTCCGCAACGGGAGCGTTGCACGGAGGAGATGTGGCAGGTCTCGTGCAGCAAGCGCGCGAGCGGTCGCTCCGGGATGTCATGACCCGCGAGCAGGTAGCCGAGTGGCTTCAGGTGCGGCCCCGCCAGGTCGAACGGCTGGGTGTGCCGTGCTTGGATCTTGGGCGCAAGACGAAGCGGTACTTGAAGGAGGATGTTGTGGCTTGGCTTGAGACTCAACGCCGCCTCCACGTGCGAGCGGCTTGACGAAGTACTACTAGCATAACAGATTGTTATGTATGCACGCCATGACTCTTGACACCGTAGTTCGCCGTGCCATCCGCCGGGCGCCCTGCACCATCCGAGCGCTCGCGCGGACGGCCGGGGTGTCGCATGTCATGCTCCAGGGCATCGTGAAGGGCCGGGAGCATGCGACACGGCGCGTCGCGTTGAAGGTGGCGCGGGCGTTGGAAACCTGGGCTGCGCGTTGTGCCGGTGAAGCAGCGGCGGTCAGGGCGGCGGTCAAGGGTCAACTACGAAGGGGGACCGTATGAGCAGAGGTCAAGGCCGGGTTTTTCGGCCTACCGTTGACGGAAAGGAGACCGCGGTCTGGTGGTTGGACTACTCAGTGAACGGCAAGCGTCACAGGGAGTCGAGCGAGACGACCAGCAAGACCGAAGCGCAGCGGAAGCTGCGGCAGCACATCGGGGACCGAGAGGCCGGCAAGGTCATCGGCCGCCCGGACCGCGTGCTGCTCGCCGAGTACGAGAAGGATGCCAATGGCCAAGTGAAGCTGGTGGGCGGCCTCCGTTGGCTGCATGAGACGCAATACGATCTCGACTGCCTGCGCTCGAAGAAGCGGATGGTGGACGCCTGGAAGCACATCGAGAAGTTCTTCCATGCTCCGACCCGGGTCACGGCTGTTACCCCAACCCAGCTCGACCAATACGCGAAGGCGCGGCTCGCAGAGGGCGCCGCGCGGCAGACGATAAACAACGAGCTGTCCGCACTGCGGCGGGGGTTCAAGCTCGCCATCGAGAAGGGCCTGCTATCGGTCATGCCGATCATCAAGCTTCCCAGGGTGCAGAACGCCCGAAAAGGCTTCTTCGAGGACGGTGACTTCGCGGCCGTACTCTTGGAGTTGCCCGCGCATGAAAAGCCGGTCCCTGAGTTTCTTCGTCACACTGGTTGGCGGGTCAGCGAACCGCTCGGCTTGACCTGGATACAAGTGGACCGGGACGGAGGGGTGATCCGGCTGCATGCCGATGAGACGAAGGGCAAGGCGGGCCGCGTGTTCCCCTACGGCCGCTGGCCCGAGTTGAAAGCACTGGTCGACAGGCAATGGGAGCGGCGCAACGGTCCGTTCGTCTTTCACAACGACGGACAGCCCATCGTCTACACAACGCTGCACAAGCACTGGAAGGCAGCGTGCAAGCGCGCGGGCGTCGGTAACGGGACCCGATTCATTCACGATCTCCGGCGCACGGCTGTGCGCGCCATGCGGCGGGCTGGGCTGTCCGAAGGCGAGATCATGAAGCTTGCCGGGATGAAAACGCGAAGCATTTTCGACCGCTACAACATTATCGACGAAGCCGACCTCGCCGAGGCCGTCGCCAAGGCGGCTGCGAACAGCTTTAATGGCAAAGTTCCGGCAAAGTCGGACCCTTCTGTAACAGTTAGCCCCCACTTAAGTTCTAGTCGCAGCAATTAGTTGGCGCCGTAGCCAAGTGGTAAGGCAGAGGTCTGCAAAACCTCTATTCGTCGGTTCGATTCCGACCGGCGCCTCTGTCGAGAAGCCAGCGAGTGCTGGCTTTTCTCGTTTCTGCCCGCGACGCCACGACGCCCGCGGTCCGGCAGTGCGGCCGTCCAAACCTCAGAGGTAGGGACGCATGAGGGATTTGACGAAGCAGGAGCGAGCCGCCATCGAAGCCGTCGCCAGACGGTTTTCGGCAACCTGGGAACAGGGGAGTGATCCACCCGACGCCTTTATCAGGGTCGCTGGGAATCGGGTTGCTGTAGACATCAAGACCCTCAAACGGCGTGGTAACCGCGCCAAGCCTCGTTTGCGGTTCGATAAGGTTGCGACCAAGCTCATTGAACGTCTGCAAGCCACGCTTGGCGAAATCGTGCCGGACGGCATGACGGTGTTGCTGACCATCACCGCTCCCATCCGTTTGCCATCCAAAACCGCTGCCTCGCTGGAAGACAAAATACTAACGCTGCTCGAGCGGGGATCACAGCAGCGAGATGAGAAACACACGATTCACGGGAACCGTGTCCGGATTCGACTGTTGAGAGACGAATCTGAGCGAGCGCCCAAGATGATTGGGTTCGTGCACAATTCCGATTCAGACCCGCTGCTGCTCTTGAACATGACAGCTGAACTGCTCGAGCTAATCAGCGCCGAGGCCGCCAGGCGGGCACAGCGGCTTGCCGGTGATCGCTGGCTCGTTGTGATAAGCGCCGCAGGAATTTCATGCTTAGAGGCATATCGCTATATCTACTCGCAGCTGCGCCTGGCGACCGACTTCAAGAAGACTCTCATGGTGTTCGGCGATGGGCATGTCGGGATGTTGACGGGTTGAAACACGTGGAGCCCGATGCGCTCGCCTCCTTCAACCGCAATGACTTCCACGCTCTTCATCGGGAATTCACGGCCCCTTTAGGGACCCGACGTTATCGTGGCCCTTCGAGAGAGGGAGCGATTCTCATGATCCTCGTGCCCGTGGCGTTGCTCTGCGTGACGATTACGCTGGGAGCAGCTGCGGTGTTGTCTCTCCGGGAGACGCCGTCGCCGCGCCTAGGGTACGAACCGCCGGAAGGCATCCCGGTCCCGGCGCTGTGCCCCGTGCGAGGCGGATCGACCGTGGTGCGCGTGGCGACTAGCGTCGCCAATCCGGCGTTCGTCGTACTGTCGTGCGAGCTGTTCCCCGACGGAGCGGCGCAATGCGATCGCGCGTGTTTCCCGCTCGATCTGATGCGCCGGCGGCCGTTCCTATCCGTCGCTCATGCCTAGGTCGCGGTCGAGCGCGTAGTCCCGCCACACGGGTCACACGCTCAATTCGTCGCGCCTATTCCGATCAGTCATCCGGCGTCTGACCACTCGCCTTCCGCGGCCGGGTGCCCAGGACGCTCGGCCCCAACGTGAGGCGCCCCTGCAGGGCGATCTGGAACGGGACGATGATCCCGCCGCCGGCGCTCGCGAGCGACCCGAACCGGCCATTCACCGCGTAGCGGAACGCTTGCGTCGCGGGGTCGAACCCGCGCACGTACAGCAACACGGGGTCAGGCGTCGTGGCGTACCCCCAGCCGAAGCGGTGAGCCGCGCCGTGCCACCATTCGTCCAGGCCGCCGAGCAGGTTGACCGTCAGGAGCGAGACCGTCAGGGGTCGAACAGAAACGCGCGGTCGTTGCGCGCGCCGTCGCCGTTCACATCGGATCCGACGAGTGGCGTGAACGGTGTCCCCGAGAGGAGCCGTCCGATCACGCCGATCTCGAGCGCCTCGCTCACCGGATAGTTCAGGGTCGCCAGCACGGCGTGGCGGCGTTCCAGATCGCTCGTCGCCCACTCGGCGACGTTGGGATCGGCGGCTGTCGTGGGGGCCGCGAACCCCTGCGAGGCGGAGCAGCACGCGTACGACGACTGATCCAGGGAGCGCGTGAGCATGTAAGACAGGCGTACCGTCGCGCCCCGCTTGGTGCTGCCGGCGAGCGCCACGGAGAGCTGCTTCGTGTCGGACTCCAAATCGGATCGAATCAAGAGCACCCGCCCGAATTCGGGATGCGCGCGTGACGCCGTGAGACTCACCGCTCCGGTGGACGGGACGATCGAGTCGGCGGGCACGTACACCGGGCGACCACCTTCATCTGAGAGCGCGAAGCGCGGCGCCCCTACCAGGTTCAGGTCACGAAATCCGTATTGGCTCTTGCCGCGCGCATAGCTCGCGTCCACCGTCAACGAGAAGTCGCCGAGCCGCCGCATCACGCCGAGCGACGCCCGCCAGGCGTGGGGCGCCGTGAACCGGGGATCGAACGTGGTGACATCGGGCCGCGGTGTGGCGACCGCCCCGCTCGTCGAGTCCGCGCAGCGTGACGGAATGGCCACCGGGTTCGCCTCGTACGCGGACCAATCGGGGATGGGGACGCCCGCACCCACGCACGCGAGTTGCGTCTCCGCGGTGATCGTTCCGGGCGCCTTGAGCACCGTGCTGTAGAGGCCCTCGGGCGCGGGGCTGCGGAAGTCGCCGACGCCGCCGCGCACGTACGTCGTGTGCCGGGCCTCCCCCTCCCCGCTCCCCAATCCCCACGTGAAGCCGATACGCGGGGAGAAGTGCCGCTCGCGTGGCAGCCGATCGACCCGCACCCCGAACAGCGAGTCCACGGCCTGGTTCACCGGGGGCGCGCCGTCGAATCCGGCGGTCTCGACGCGGACGCCGTACATGAGGTGCAGTCCTGGCGCCGCATGCCACGCGTCGCCGGCGTACAACGCGGCGTTCCAGGCTGTCCCGTCCACGTCCTGGGGAGCGAAGGTACGGGTGAACGTGGCTGGGCTATCGGCGGCGAGCGCCGCGAGCGAGGGGAAGGTGAATGTGCCGAGCTGGTTCGGGGTCTGGTCGTCGTGGCCCCGGATACGGTTCAGGTAGCTGCCGAGCTTGACGCGGTGCTTCGTGTCGCCCGACAGCCAGGAGAGCTCGTCGGTGAGCTCGATGGTCCGGTCGTTGGTGCGCTGCCGCGCGGCGCTGTTACCGCCGAAGGTGAGTGTCGCGACGTCCTGGCCGCCGTCCGCCAACGGAGAAGCGACGTCGACCTTCGCCGCGGGCAGCGCGAGCAGCGGGCTCACGTCCTTGCGAAGGGCCGACACGTATCCGCGGGCCTCGTTGACGAAGTTCCCGCCGAGGTACGACGTGAGCGACGCCATGACGCCGCCGGTCCGTTCCGTGCGCCGGGCGCCGGTGGCGGGCAGGGCGAGCGTGCTCACGTGGGTGGGCTGCTGCGAGATCCAGTGCCCGTCGAGGCGCAGCGTGACGGTGTGCAGGGGCGACAGCTGCCAGTCGAGGCGCAGCAGGCCGAGCGTATTGTAGCCGGCGCGGTCGTCGGAGCCGGGCAGGACCGCGGGCATACCGGTGGCCCCGGCGAGCGCGCGGAAGCGTGACGCCGAATCGGGACTCACGCCCAGGCGATCGAGGGACGCGGCGTCGGCGCTGGTGAGCGAGGGCAGTCCCTGCGTGCGCCAGCGTCCCTGCAGGGCGGCGAACACGAACAACCGGTTCGGGACGATGGGCCCGCCCACGCCGCCGCCCAACTGGGTCTGTGTCATGCCTTGACCGAACGGCGTGGACGTCGCCTCGCCCCAGGCGGCAGTGCGATCCCGCAGCGACGCGGTGAACGACCCCTGCGGAGTGTTGGTGCCGCTGCGCGTGGTGGACGCGACGAGGCCGCCGGAAAACTCGCCGCGGGCGACGTCGTAGTTGTTCGTCACCACACGGATCGCGCGCACGGCGTCCTGGGGGACGTCGCCCGAGCCGCGCGACATGCCGTCGAGCGTGACGTTGTTGGCCGTGGCCCGCTGGCCCGCGACGGAGAAACTGGCGGTGCCGGTATCGCCGCCCGCGATCGCGAGCACGCCCGGGGCGAGCGTGGCCACGGTGTTCAGGTCCGAAGCGTCGGTCGGGAGCCGCGCGACCTCGTCCCCGCTCAAGGCCTGGCCGGTGGCGCCCCTCCCCACGCTCTCGGGGCGCCCGCCGCGCCGCGCCGTGACGCTGACGGCCTCCATCGTTATGGCGGAAAGGCCCATCTGCACGTTCGCGACGATGCGGTCTTCGTCCCCCTGGCGGCCAACGCTCACGCGCGCGGGCGCCATCCCGATGTAGCGCACCAACAGGTCGTAACGCCCGCCGCCGTCCGGAAACAGCAGCGTGAAGCGCCCGCGCGCGTCGGTCGTGAGCTGGCGCGAGCTTTGCGTCTCGCGCGACGTCACCTCGACCGTCGCGCCGGCGAGCGGCTGACTGTCGGGCCCTGTGACCGTGCCGACGATGATGTCGGTCGTCGCACCGACCTGGGCGGGCGCGGTGCGCGGCGTCGTAACGCCGAGGAAGGCGACTGCGGCCAGAGGCCCGATGCGCGAGAGACGCGGCGTCACGCTATGGTCCCGCCGCCGAGCAGCTGATCGCAAAGCTCGCTTGGGTCGTGGCCCCCGCCGTGATGGTGACGACCTGGGGGTTGGGGCTCGCGAGGGTGCAATTGCCGGGCAGGCCGGAGAGCGTCAGCCTGTGGTCGCCGGCGGCGATCCCGGTCGCGGTGACACTGTCATTCGCGCCGATGGTACCTGATTGCCCGGTGTCCAGAGTCAGCGTGTACCCGGCGGGCAGGTTCGATCCGGTCGTCGTCGTCCTGACGGTCAGGTTGCCGGTGGCCGGGGGCGCCGCACAGCTGATCGCGAAGCTCGCCTGCGCGGTCTCCCCGCCGGACACGCTCACCGTATCCGGGTTCGCGCCGCCGATGGTGCAGCTCGGCGTGACGCCGGCGAGCGTCACCACGTGGCTGCCCGCGTAAACGCCGACGAACGTCACGACCGCATTGACTCCGATCGGCTGGGAGATGCTGTCGTCCAGCGTGAGGGTGTAGCCGCCCGGGACAGCGGTGCCCGCAGTCGTCGTCGTGACGGCGATGTTCCCCGTCAACGCCGCGAGGATCGCGAACGCCCGGCTTCGCTCCGGGGCGAGCGCCGTGCCGGGCGCGGACGCGAGCAGCGTATAGCCCGTTCCCGCCTTGTCGATCCGGAGGTGTCGGAACGTCGCGATGCCGTGCGCCGCGGCCACGGTCGTGCTGTCGCCGAGTGAGGAGCCGCCGGGGTTGGTGTCGAGCGTGAGTGACACGAGGCCGCCGAAGCCGGCGACGACGTTGCCCTGATCGTCGCGCACGGCGACGCTCACCGGCGGGAGGGTTTTTCGGGCCTGCGTGGTCTGCGGCTGTTGCGCGAACCGGAGGTCGGCGGGCGGGCCGGCGACGGGCGGGGCTCCACCGCCCGCCCCGCGGAAAAACGTGTCCAGGCGGCAGCTCGCGATCAGGGCCATCAGCGGCAAAACGGCGAAGCGCTTCATCGGCGCGCCGTGACGACTGCAATCGCCGCACCGGCCTCGAAACCTGAAAAGGCCTTCGGCGTGTGCGGCAGTATGGCAACACCTGTGTCACCGCTGTCGCACTACCCCGGCTTGCCATAAGATTCGCGTGAGGCGTGGATACGACATGGCCAAAGTCCTGATCATCGACGACGATGTCACCCTGCGCCAGGCGCTCACCAAGCATCTGGAGCACGCCGGCCACGAGGTGCGCCAGGCCGCCGACGGCAACGCCGGCGTTCGCGCTTTCGAGCGGCGCGCCGCCGACCTCGTGATCGTCGACATCTTCATGCCGGGGCAGGGCGGGTTACAAACCATCGGCCGGCTGCGGCGCGAATGGCCGGGCGTGAAAATTCTCGCCATGTCCGGCACCAAGAGCGCCGGAGCGCTCGACGTCGCCGGACACGCCACCTCGCTCGGCGCCGACCGGTTCATCACGAAGCCGTTCGAAGCCACCGAGCTGCTGGAGCTGATCACGACGCTGCTCGAGGACCGGACCACCCCGTCCTCCTGATTACCCGCTCGTCGCGCCATGACGGTGAACGGGCGCTGGGTGCGCGGTCCGATGCCGGACGACGCGCCGATCCTCGGGTCCGCGCTGCGGTGGTCCATCTGGTGGTACCCGTCCGGCCGACCACGGCAGCTACGTGGCGGCCACGCTCACGGAAACGGGCTCGGTCGATCTGGCGCGCTACCTCGGGCCAGATGTGTTCGTGGTACGGGGGCGCTACCTCAGCACCGACGAGGCGGGAGTGATCGTGTCGGTGACGTGTTTACGACCGTGGCATTCTCGCTGCTCGGGAGCAGTAATCCGATCGTGGCGGGAGGCGGCCACTCAGGCAAGCAGTAATCGGCAGCGCGGTTACCCAGAGGCGCTCACGCGGCCCGGCTGGGCCGAGCGGCCCTTCGCCGCCACGAAGCGGGCGATCTGGTGCACGGTGCGAAAGTCGTCGATCTCGAGCTCGTCGAACGCGAGCCGGAAGCCGAACTGCTCCTCCAGGATCGCGAGCAGCTTGACGAACAGCAGCGAGTCGACCACGCCGGTCTGAAACAGGTCCAAGTCCGGCGACGGCACCTCGACCTCGAGCCGCTCGGCGAACAGCCGCGCGATCCTGGCTTCGAGCTCTCGCGCGTCAGTCATCGGGGACGTGCTCCGTCGCCAGCAGGTCGTACAGCAGTCGGTCGTACGGCTTGCCGTCGATCCAGTGGCAGTGCCGCTGGCGCCCGATGTAGCGAAAGTGCAGCTGCTCGAGCGCACGACGCGACGCCACGTTGATCTCCACGGTCCATGCGCCGACCACTTCGAGCCCCAGCTCCCGGAACCCGTACGTCAGGATGCGGGACGCGGCGCGCCGGGCGAAGCCGCCATGGCGCTTGCGTCCCAGCACGGCCCACAGCGACCCGGCCGTTTTGAAACGGCGATCCACGTTCGACAGGCCCACCACGCCGATCGGCAGGTCGCTGTCGTCCGGCGTGAACACGCGCAGCACATGCAGATCCCGCTGCGTCATGACCTTGAGCGACACCGCCGTGGGGGCGAGGATGCCGTTCCCGAAGTCCAACCACTTGTAATTCTCCTCCTGCCCGAGCCAGGTCGCGACGAGCTCGATCAACTCGGGCTTGTCGAGCGGCAACAGCTTCATACCAGGCCCACCTCGCAGGGTTCGGGCCATGCTGCCCGTTTGCCCCGCGCGTCGTAAGTGCGCCACGTGCCTGCGCGACGCGGCTGATTGTGGCGGAGCGGCAACAGGCGGGACGCACCAACCTGTGTCGGGTGCGTGAACCGCAATGCACCGAGGCGAGGCAGAAACGGGCCCGGCTCAGCTCTGCCCGGCGGCCCGGCGGTCGGCGATGAAGGCGGCGATGGCCGCGAGCGAACGGAAGTGCTCGACTTCCACGTCGTCCAGCTCGACCCGGAGCCCGAAGCGCTTCTCGAGCTGTACCAGCAGCTCCACGAACCCCACCGAGTCGAGCCGTCCGGTCGCCAGCAGGTCGGTGTCCGGCGACGGGACTTCGACACCGAGCCGCTTGGTGAACAGCGTCGTCAGCTCGGCCTGCAGCGAATCGGTCACCACGGTCATGGCGTGCTCACCGCCTCCGGGGCGAACAGCTCCTTGAGCCGGCGGCGATCGATCTTCCCGTTGCTGGTCTTGGGCAGCTCGTCGAATGCGAGCCAGCGGGACGGCAGCATGTACGACGGCAGCGCCTGCGCCACCGCTTCGCGCAGCGAGGCCGGCGTGACCGCCGCGCCGGCGAGCGCCACGAACGCGCAGCAGACGGCGACACCATCGAAGTCCTGAGTAGCGACGCCCACGACGGCGCACTCGCGCAGCGTTCCGAGCGCGTGCAGGGCCGTCTCGATCTCTCCCAGCTCCACCCGGTAGCCGCGCGTCTTGATCTGCGAATCGGCCCGCCCGAGGAAGCGAACCAGGCCATCCGCCCCGACACTCGCGAGGTCGCCGGTGCGGTAGATGCGGTCGCCCGGCGTCACGCTTCCCGGGTACGGCAGGAACGCCGCGCGCGTCTTCTCGGGGTCGCGCCAGTACCCCGGAGAAAGCCCTGCGCCCCGGATGTAGAGGTCTCCCACCTCGCCCGGCGGCACCGGCCGGAGTGCTTCGTCCAGCACCAGCAGCTCCTCGCCGCCGCACGCGCGCCCGATGGGGATCGTCTCGTCCTCGCTCGCGGGGCAGGCTGGTACTGTGTAATAGCTGCTGGCGATGGTGGCTTCGGTGGGGCCGTACAGGTTGGTGAACGACGCGTGCGGCACGCGCTGCATCCAGTAGATCAGCGCCGGCGTGGGGAACACCTCGCCGCACCACAGCACGCGCTTGAGCGACGGGAAGTCGCCCTGCTTCACCACGGCGAACTTCGCCATGTAGTTCAACGCCGACGGGACCGAGAACCATTGCGTCAGCTGCGCCCGGCGAATCAGCTCCGCGAGCTTGTGGGGCAGCAAGTTCAGCTCGGGCGGCACGAGGTGCAGCTCGGCGCCCGCCGCGAACGTCCCGAACATGTCGAATGTGGACAGATCGAAATGGAGCGGCGGATGCGCCGAGACGCGGTCGGTGGCCGTCGTGCCGAAGTAGGGCACCGCCCACTCGATGAAGCAGCGCACGTTGGCGTGCGTGATCATCACGCCCTTGGGTGTCCCGGTCGATCCCGACGTAAAGAGGATGTGTGCACCGTCCCGCTCGGTGTTCCGGTAGGCCAGGGGCTCGGCCGAGTAGCCCGCCAGGTCGCCCGCGGAAAACTGCGGGTCCATGCCGCGCGGGGGCGGCGTGGCGTCGAGCCACCCGACCGCGTGCGTCCGCGCGAACTCGGGGGAGGCGAACAGCCGCTCGAGCGTGGGGCCGACGGCGCCGCCCGCCAGGATCCAGCGATTGTCGCACGCCGCGATCATCTTCTCGGCGCGCGCGACGGGACTCCCGGGGTCGAGGGGCACGTACATCGCGTCGGCCTTGAGCGCCGCGAGGATGGCGACGATCGTCTCCGGCGACTTGGGGCTCAGCAGGCATACCCGGTCGCCGCGCGCACAGCCGGCGTCCTTCAGGAGGCGTGCCAGCCGGTTGCTGTGGGCCTCGAGCTCGCCGTACGTGAGGCGCCGCTCCTGGAAGGCGAGCGCCACGGCGTCGGGGCGCCGGCTCGCCTGCTCGGTCACCCAGTCCTGCAGCAGGCGACTCACGGCGTCACGCGAGCCGCGGCACGCTCGCACACCACGCCGATGTGCTCCAACTCCTCCGGGCTGGCCGGCACGTCGAGGATGATCGTGCGGTAGCCGACACCGACATAGCGCGCCACCTCGTCGGCCACCCGCTCGTAGCTCCCGACCAGGTACGGGCAGAACGTCTTGTAGTTCTCGAACGGCAGCATCCAGTAGGGTTGCTCGGGGTCCCCACCTGTCGTGGTCTCGCCGATCTTCGACAGCTGCTTGTGCCATTCCGAATCGGACACTTTCATCGCCAGCTGGTGGGTGAGCTGGCCCTTGCGGTCCTCCGGGAAGCGGGCGCGCGCCACCGCCCACGCCTCGCCCGCGTCCTCGCGCGCGATGATCCCGATGCGGATACCCAGCGCGGCGGCGTCGATCGGCTGCCCCGCCTCATACTGCGAGACCGGTTTGGGGTAGCGCACCGCGAGGGCGCCGAGCTGCCGGGCCGCCGCCAACCCCGCCTCCGACGATCCCGAGACGAAGACACCCGGCTTCAGGGCGGGATCGAGCGGCGGTGTCATCTTCACGTTGGTGACCCGGTAGTAGTGCCCGTCCAGCGTCACAGGCTTCGGGCTGCCGAGCAGCTGCATGATGAGCCCGGTGTACTCGACCAGCCGGGTGTAGCGCTCGTCGTGCGGCGTCCGATCGTCGAGGGCTTCGAGATCGTTCTTGAAGCCGCCCGCCACCATGTTGAGATAGATGCGGCGCCCGTGCAGGAATCCGAGTGTGGCGACCATCTTGGCCACGCTATAGGGATGCATGTACACCGGCTGGACCGCCACCAGGGGGCAGAGCCGGTGCGTGTGGGTGATGATGTCCTGGGCGATGAGCCACGGGTCGACCAGCCCGTTGTCCGTGTACACGAGGATCCCCTCGCACCCGGCGGCGTCGCTCCAGCGGGCGATGTCCAGCACCTCCCGCCGGTAGACCAGCGGGGAGGCCGTGTACGACGGCGGGCAGGTCGCGAACACCTTCAATCCGGACTCGATGAGTCGAGCGGTCATGCTACCTCATCAGTCTGACGTGGGAAGCGTGCGGCGGTCGCCCGCACCCTGTGCAAGAAGCGGGCTGTTTTGCCACCCCGGCGGCCCGGCGGCGACGTGTGGCGTGCGCGCAACGTCGTACGGGGACAGACCCCTGCCGCGGCATCGCGTACGCTTCTTGCGGCTGCCCTTCCCGTTTCTTCACTCCAACGCTCACCGAAGGACCCTCGCTTGAAAATCCTCGGCATCAGCGGATTCGAAGGCTCCATTCCTTTCAAGCGGGCGCGCTGGCACAACCTGGACGAGCGTGAATACCGCATCTCCCAGGGGCACGACTCGGCGGCGGCGCTGGTCGTGGACGGGACCGTGGTCGCGGCCGTGGCCGAAGAGCGGATCAGCCGGCGCAAGCACACGGGGGACTTCCCCAAGGGCGCGATCGCCTATTGCCTGGAGGAGGCCGGCCTCGCCATCGACGACGTCGACGAGCTGGTGCATGGGTTCGACTACGCCCCCTACCGCGGCCTGTACGCGCTGGACCCGGTGTCGCACGATCTGTATCGCGACGTGTACTCGCGCGACGCGTTGCTGGCGCTCGTGGCGCGTGATTTTCCGGGCTTCCCCGCGGAGCGGGTGCGTCATGTCGCGCACCACGCGGCGCACGCGGCCAGCGCGTACTACACCTCGGGATGGGACGAGTGTCTCGTCATCGTGATCGACGGCATGGGCGAGGCCCAGAGCGCGAGCGTGTATCACGCGCGCGACGGCAACCTCGACCGGATCTTTCAGATCGGCGCGCCCGACTCGATCGGCATCCTGTACTCCGTCGTGACGCTACACTTGGGATTCGACTTCAACGCCGACGAGTACAAGATCATGGGGCTCGCCCCCTACGGGGACCCGGAGCGGTTCTGCCGGTTCTTCGAAGAGGCGGTGGAGCTCGAGCCCGACGGGGGGATCCGGATCCCCCTGCTCCGGGTCAACCGGACGCGGGAGGAGCGCGAGCACTATCTCGCGACGCGCGCCTGTCTCACCGAGTGTCTGGTGCCGCCGCGCCATCCCGACGCCGAGATCGGCGACGTGCACCGGGACGTGGCCGCCGGGCTGCAGGCGTGTCTGGACCAGGCCATGCTGCACCTGTGCGGGCGGTTCGCGGAGACGACGGGTCTGCGCCGGCTCGCGCTGGCTGGCGGCGTGGCGCTCAATTGCACCGCGAACGGCAAGCTGCTCTGCTCGGGGACGTTCGACGACATCTACGTGCAGCCCGCAGCGGGTGACGACGGCAGCGCGCTGGGCGCCGCGCTGTGGCGGGCCGCCGAGTTGGGCGAGGCCAAAAACGAGCGCTTTCCGGTACCGTTCCTCGGGCCGGGATACTCGGACCGAGACATCGACGCCGCGCTGGCGGCCTACGACGATCGGGTCGCGGTACGGCGCTTCGACAACCTGGGAGACGCGTGCACCGAGGCTGCCCGCCTGATCGCGGGCGGGCGGGTGGTGGCGTGGTACCGCGGCCGCATGGAGTTCGGGCCGCGCGCCCTCGGGCACCGCAGCATCCTCGCCGATCCGGGCCACCCCGAGATGCGAGATCGCATCAACGCCATGGTGAAGATGCGGGAGGCGTTCCGGCCGTTCGCCCCCGCCGTCTCGATCGAAGAAGTGGATCGCTGGTTCGAGGTGGCGCCCGGGACCGAGCTGCCGTTCATGATCATGACCGTGGACGTACGCCCGGAGCATCGCGCCGCCTTGCCGGCCATCACGCACGTGAACGGCTCCGCTCGCGTGCAAACGGTGGCGGCGCGCGACAACCCGGAGTTTCACGAGCTGCTGCGCGCCGTCGGCAAGACCACCGGGCGGGAGATGGTCCTGAACACGAGCTTCAACGTCAAAGGACAGCCGATCGTCAACACGCCCCGCGAGGCGCTCGACACGTTCCTCGGGACAGGGATCGAGTTCCTGTTCCTCGAGAATACGCTGGTAAGCCGCAGATCCGGCTGACGGCCACGCCTCCCCTTAACCCCGGGCTTGCGCCCGGGGTCAGTTGAGACTTCAGGCGGCTTCGACCTTCGCCGGTATCCCAGAGACGATCACCCCGGCGCCGAGCGACAGGCCCGGGGCGGGCGTGGCGCCCTGATCGCCGAAGTACGCTTCCTCGCCGTGCTCGCTCAAATCGAGCCCGCTGAGCTGCTCCTTTACCCCCGCCTTGGCACCGAGGGTGGCGTTCACGAACATCATGATCAGCGCCGTGCCCGCCGCGGCGATCGCGATGGCCGCGAGCACCGCCACGAGCTGCACGCCCATCTGGGCCAAGTTACCGGCGAGCCAGCCGTCGCCGCCCGCGGGGTTCGCCACTTTCGTGGCGAACACGCCCGTCAGGAGCGCCCCGGCCATGCCTGCCAGGCCGTGGCAGGAGAAGACGTCCAGGGAATCGTCGAGCCGGGTGGTGGCGCGGATCTGGATTGCGGTGTAGCTCACGATCACCGCCAGTACGCCCACCGCGATGGACGCCGGCACCGTGATGTAGCCTGCGGCGGGCGTGATCCCGACGAGGCCCACCACCAGTCCCGTCGCCGCGCCGACGGCCGTGGCCTTGCCGGTGCGCGCCAGGTCGAGACAGACCCAGGTGACAAGCGCCGCGGCCGCGGCCGTGTTGGTGTTCGTGAACGCCAGCGCCGCCAGGCCGTTGGCGGCGAGCGCCGAGCCGGCGTTGAAGCCGAACCAGCCGAACCACAGGAGTCCCGCGCCCAAGAGCACCAGCGGCACGTTGTGCGGCACGATCGAGATGCGTTTGAAGTCTTTGCGCGGCCCGAGCATGCGCGCCGCCACCAGGGCGGAGACGCCGGCACTGATATGCACCACCGTGCCGCCGGCGAAGTCGAGCGCACCGAGCTTCTGCAGCCATCCGCCTGCACCCCACACCCAATGCGCCAGCGGGTCATAGACGAAGGTGGCCCAGAGCAGGATGAACACGACATAGGCTCGGAAATGCATGCGCTCCACGATCGCGCCCGAGATGAGGGCGGGCGTGATGATCGCGAACATCGCCTGGAACATCGCGTGCGCCTGGAGCGGGATGGTCGCCGCGTAGGCCGGATCCGGGTCGAGTCCCACGCCCTTGAATCCCGCCCACGCGAGGCCGCCCCACCACGGCGTCCCGTGCCCGAAGGCGATCGAGTAGCCCACCAGCACCCATTGCACGCTGATCAATCCCAGCGCGACCATGCTCATCATCATCGTGTTGAGCGCGTTCTTGGGCCGCACCAGCCCGCCGTAAAAGAACGCGAGCCCAACGGTCATTACCATCACCAGCGCGCTGGAGGCCAGCACCCAGGCGGTGTCACCTGCCGAGACGGCGGCGGCGTCGGCGAGCAGCGGGGCGGTGATCACTCGTCCTCCTCGCCGGCGACGGCGCCGGCGTGCTGCGCGCTCTCGAGCGCGGCGCGTTGCACCGGATGGCCTTGATACACGGCTCCACGAACGGCTCGGAGCAGACCATCTCGATCTTCACCTTTTCGTGGAATTCCATGACGACGGTGGTGCCGCGATACTGCCCGATGACTTCCTGCTCGCCCCCGTGACCCGACACGCGGCTCAGCGTGATCCCGGTGACGCCGGCCCGGAACAGCGCTGCCTTGACCTCCGGCAGACGCTCGGGCCGTACGATCGTAGTGATGAGTTTCATAACGGACAAACTATCCCCCGGCGATCATGGTGTCAATTAATTCGTGCACGGACTGCACAAATTTCGCGTCAGCCAGCAGAGTGGTACTCATAGCAGGTTGTGTGCCGTCACAGTTTCCTGGCATGTCATACCGTCTCCTGCGGCCGCCGCGCGACGGACCATCCCCTGCCGCAGTTGCCCGCAGCGATGGTCGCTTGACCCCGTCCGGGGACAAACTTGCCTGCGCAGTCATGCTCAGGTCGGTCGGCACGGAAGTCGCCTAACCCCGGGCATCACCGAACGGGGAAGGTTCCATGTCCACAGCAACGCGGGTCGCGATCCTGCTGGCGGGGTTATGCGCCGCGGCTTCCGCGGCACGCGCGCAGTACCCACAGCGGCGCGACGGGTTCTGGATCGGGTTCGGGCTGGGCTACGGGTCGTCCCAGGTCACGTGCGACAGCTGCAGGCGCGTGTCGCGCCAGGGTGGCGTCACCGGGTTTCTGAAGCTGGGCGGGGCCCCCAGCCGCAACCTGCTCATCGGGGCCGCGCTCAACGGCTGGGCGCATTCCGACGGCAGTGCCACCGAGACGATGGCGAACGTCACCGCATCACTCTACCTCTACCCCCGGCGCCGCAGCGGCTTCTTCGTCACCGGCGGGGTCGGGCTCTCCAGCTACTACATCAATTCCACGCCCTCGTGGGACGGCACGGGATGGGGGTGGACGGCGGGCGCCGGATATGATCTCCGCTTCGGGCGCGACGTCTCGCTCACTCCGGCCGTCAACTACACGTGGGGCGACGTGGGCGACGTGACCCTCGGTAGCTCCGGCACTGTGTTCACCGGCTGGCGGCAGAACGTGCTCGACGTCGGGTTGGGTGTGACGTTCCACTAGATTCGGCCGCTCCCTTGCCGAGGGCGCGGAGCAAGCGCACGGCCTGGACCTGCTGGCGCGCCGGCAGTGCGGCCACGGCGCGCCGCATCGCGTCCGCGTGCAATGGAAAGATCCGCTCGATGACGCGCCGGCCCGCCGCGGTCAGGGCGACCAGGACCACCCGGCGGTCGTGGGAGGAGTGCCGGCGGCGCACCAGGCCCCGGGTCACGAGCTTGTCCACGACGTAGGTGGTGCTCGACGACTCGACCAGGATGCGGCGCTGCACATCGCACACCGCCAGCTCACCCTTGTGGTACAGGACTTCCAGCACCCCAAACTCCGTCGTGCCCAATCCGAAACGGGCGATGCTCGAGCGGGAGTGATGGTCCACGGCGTCGAACGCCCGTGCCAGGACGACCCAGAGCTTCAGGGGAGTGTCGTGTTGCTGCGACGGTAGTGGCATCTCGCCTCGGGAACCGAGAAACGCGACGTCGTGTTCCCTACGATTGGTAGAAGTAGAGTATCTCGATTTCGAGATAATTTTCACGGGAGGATGCCACAATGCTAGGGGATCTGGGATTACTGCTGCTGCGTCTGACGCTGGGGACGGTGTTCCTGGCGCACGGGGCGCAGAAGGCGTTCGGGTCGTTCGGCGGGCCGGGGTTCGAGGGCGCTACCGGCTTCATCGGGAGCATGGGGTTCCGACCCGCGCGCGCATGGGCGGCGCTGGCGGTGGGGGGGGAGCTCGTAGCCGGGGTACTGTTCGTGCTCGGTCTGCTCACACCGCTCGCCGGACTGCTGGTGCTCGCCACGATGGCCGTCGCGATCGCCAAGGTGCACGGGCCGAAGGGCTTCTTCGTGCAGAACGGGGGCTTCGAGTACAACCTGGTGCTGATCATCGCGGCCGTGGCGCTGGCCGCCGTGGGACCCGGGGCGTTCTCGCTGGACCATCTGCTAGGGCTCGCGCGCTAAGCCCAGCGATTTCATAGATTCCCCCGTCGCGTTCAGGGGGGGAATCTGGAGACGCTGGTCCCGAAGCTCTTCACCACGCTCAAGGGATATACCCGCGGGCAGTTCGTCAGCGACCTGACCGCGGGCGTGATCGTGGGGATCGTGGCGCTGCCGCTCGCGATCGCGTTCGCGATCGCGAGCGGCGTGGGTCCCGAGCGCGGCCTGTTCACCGCGATCGTCGCCGGCTTCCTCATCTCCGCCCTGGGCGGCTCGCGCGTGCAGATCGGCGGGCCCACGGGCGCGTTCGTCGTGATCGTCTACGCCATCGTGCAGCGGCACGGCGTGGAGGGCCTCGCGATGGCGACGCTCATGGCTGGGATCATCCTCGTGGCGTTCGGCCTCGCCCGCCTCGGCGCGGCGATCAAGTTCATCCCCTATCCCGTCACCATCGGATTCACGAGCGGGATCGCCCTGATCATCCTGTCGGGCGAGGTGAAGGATTTCCTGGGCCTGAAGATGGGCCCCGTGCCCGCCGAGTTCGTGGCGCGCTGGCGCACGTTCGCGGCGCACCTCGACTCGCTTAACCTCTGGTCGGTGGCGGTCGCCGCGGTCACCGTAGCCATCATCGTCCTGTGGCCGCGGTTCAACCGCCGCATTCCCAGTCCGTTCGTCGCGCTCATCGTGACGACGGCGGCGGTGCAGCTCGGGCACTTGCCCGTCGACACCATCGCCAGCCGCTTCGGCGTGATCAACGCGGTGCTGCCGGCCCCCTCGCTTCCCGCGGTCACCTTCCGGCAGATGCCGGGGCTCGCCGGCGCGGCCTTCACGATCGCCCTGCTCGGCGCCGTCGAGTCGCTGCTTTCTGCCGTGGTGGCGGACGGCATGATCGGGGGCCGCCACCGGTCGAACATGGAGCTCGTGGCGCAGGGGGTCGCCAACATCGCGTCGCCGCTGTTCGGCGGCATCCCGGCGACGGGAGCGATCGCCCGCACCGCGACGAACGTGAAGAACGGCGGCCGCACGCCCGTCGCGGGCATAACGCACGCGGTCACCCTGCTCCTGATCGCCCTGTTCTTCGGCCGCTGGGCCGGCCTGATCCCCATGGCCACGCTGGCCGGGATTCTCGTCGTGGTCGCCTACAGCATGAGCGAGTGGCGCACGTTCGTGGCCGAGTTTCGGGCGCCGAAGAGCGACGTGGCGGTGCTCGTCACCACGTTCCTGCTCACCGTGCTGTGGGACCTGACGGTGGCGATCGAGGTGGGGATGGTGCTGGCCGCCTTCCTGTTCATGCGACGCATGGCGGAGGTGACCAACGTCAGCGCCTTGACGCACGAGCTGCAGGACCCGAAAGACGATTTCGAGAACGATCCCAACGCGGTGCGGCGGCGCGTCGTGCCGCCCGGCGTCGAGGTGTACGAGATCACCGGGCCGTTCTTCTTCGGGGCGGCGGAAACCTTCAAGGAGCGTCTGGGTCGCATTGCGCTGCGACCCAAGGTGCTGATCCTGCGGATGCGTCACGTGCCGGCGATCGATTCCACCGGGCTGCATGCGCTGCGCGATTTGGTGCGCCGCAGCCGCCAGAGCGGCACGCTGGTGCTGCTGTCGGACGTGCACGCGCAGCCCGTGGTGGCGCTCGAGCGCTCCGGCCTGTACGACGAGATGGGCGAGGAAAACGTGCACGGCAACATCGACGACGCGCTGAACCGGGCGCGCCAGCACCTGGGGCTCGCCGTCGAGCCGCGGCCCGGGTTCGCGACGCCGACTGTGGCACGCGAGGGCAAGGCCTGAGCGCGACGCTCGAGTTCCTGGGCGCCGCGGGCACGGTGACCGGGTCGATGCACCTCGTGACCACACGCGGCCGTCGGTTGCTGCTCGACTGCGGGCTGTTTCAGGGATTGAACGAGCTGCGCCTCCGGAACTGGCGGGAGCGGGTCCCCGACCCCAGCTCCATCGCAGCCGTGCTCCTGGGGGCCGATCTACTGCACGTCTGGCACGGCCGACCTGCTGGCGGTGGTGCTCCCCGACGCCGCGCACCTCCAGGAAGAAGAAGCCGATCGGGCCAACCGCAAGGGCTATTCCAAGCACAAGCCGGCGCTGCCACTCTATACGGAGCGCGACGCGCGGAGCACGCTGACGCAGCTGCAACCGCGCGGCTACGACGCGCCGTTCCCGGTCGCGGACGGCGCCACGGCGGTGTTGCGCCCGGCGGGACACATCCTCGGCTCGGCCACGGTCGAGCTCGATACTGAAGGGACCCGACTGGTATTTTCGGGCGACCTGGGGCGCTACGACCGGCCGATTCTGCGGGATCCCGAGCCCGTACTCGCGGCCGACGTGCTGCTCGTCGAGTCGACCTACGGCGACCGGCCGCACCCGGCCGGCGCGGAGGACGATCTCGCGCGCGTCGTGAGCGATGCTGCAGGGCGGGGCGGGGCAATCGTCGTGCCCGCCTTCGCTGTGGACCGGACCCAGGAGCTGCTCTGGATGCTGCGCCGGCTCGAGCGGGCGGGGCGGGTGCCCACCCTTCCCGTGTACATCGACAGTCCGATGGCGATCGAGGTGACCGACATCTATCGGCGCCACCCGGAGGACTGCGACCCGGAGATGGCGCGGGCGCTCGCGGCCGGAGAGCAGCCGCTCGCGCCTGCGCAGCTGCACATCGCCCGTACGGAGCAGGACTCCCGGGCGATCAACGGCGTGCGCGGGCCCGCGATCATCATCTCGTCGAGCGGCATGGCGACGGGGGGGCGGATCCTGCACCACCTGGCGCAACGCGTGGGCGATGCGCGGACTACGGTCTTGCTCGTCGGATTTCAGGCGGCGGGGACGCGCGGCCGGGCGCTCGAGGACGGGGCGACCGAGCTCAAGCTGCTCGGCCAGACGGTGCCGGTGCGCGCGCGCGTGGAGCGGATCGACGCCTTGTCGGCGCACGCCGACTCAGGCGAGATCCTCCGCTGGCTGGGCGGTTTTGCGCGCCCGCCCCGCGCTACCTACCTGGTGCACGGCGAGCCCCAGGCGAGCGCGGCGCTCGCCGCCGCGATTCGCGCGCGCTACGCCTGGGATGTGCAGGTCGCGGGGGACGGCCAGACGATCGCACTGTGACGCTCGCTCACCGCGCTGTTTCACATCCGAAGGTCCCTTCATACCGTTTTCATGAGGCCCCCGACCGCGCCATGCTAGACTGACCCGAACCCGATCCATCCACGTCGACAGGGAGCACGGTATGCACGGGAAGGTCCTCGGTATCGTCATCGTCATCGTCGCGGTCGCGCTCGCCACTACGGCGGCGGTGCAGCTGTCGTGGTCCCCGGAGGTCCAGGTGACGGACTTCGGCTCGGCGACCGTGCCCAGGAGCCCGAGCTATCCCGCCGAGCTCGCCCCGGTGTCGGCCGCCGCGGTCAAGGAATTCCGCATTCCAATCCGTGACGCCACAATCGAGGTCGCCAAGGGCGTGACGTATACGGGCTGGACGTTCGGCGGCAGTGCGCCGGGCCCGGTCGTCCGGGTGCGTCAGGGCGATCTGGTACGGATCAAGCTGGTGAACGAAGCCTCGATGCCGCACTCGATCGACTTCCACGCGGCCCGCATCCCGATGAACAAGGCGTTCCGGACCATCCTGCCCAAGGACTCGCTCTCCTTCGAGTTCACGCCGCGCGATCCGGGCGCATATCTGGTGCACTGTGGCACGCCGCCGGTGCTGCTCCACCTGATGCAAGGCATGTATCTGCCGATCATCGTGGACCCCAAGGGGGGCTGGCCGGTCAAGGTGCAGAAAGAGTTCGTGATCGTGCAGAGCGAGTTCTACGTCCAGGGTGGCGACAGCGCGCTGCCGGGGCAGGCCAACTGGCAGCGGGCGCTGGACCGTCAGGCGAGCTACGTCGTGTTCAACGGCCGGGCGTTCCAGTACCAGGAGCACCCGCTGCACGTCGACGTGGGCGATCGCGTTCGGCTGTTCGTCGTGAACGCCGGCCCGAGCTTCACGAGCGACTTTCACATCGTGGGTACGGTGTTCGACAACGTGTACCCCGACGGCGATCCGCGGCACCCGCTGCACAGCGTGCAGACGTGGGGAGTCCCCGCGGGGGGTGGTGCGGTGTTCGAGACGGTGTTCGACCGGGCGGCGAGCGGCGAGGGGACGTATGCCTTCGTCACGCACGCGTTCGCCGACGCAGCGAAGGGAGCCGTCGGTCTGATCCAGGTGGGCGCGCCGCAGCAGGTGGCGGGGATGGGGCACTAGGAGGCACGGCCGGTGCAGCGTGAGGCTAGCTTCTCTCTAGCGAAGCGCTCATACTGTTTCCACTTCAGGCTTCAGCGTGCGAGTACCGCTTGGTCAGGAAGCGCCCCCGAAGCGGAGCCCCGAAGGCCACAGCCGAAGCGTCGCGCGTGCGGCGCCGCTTCGAGCGCCTGCTGTCAGCGAGCGTGGCCCTGTTCTCGGAGCGCTCGCTCGATCGCGTGCTGCAGCAGGTGGTGGATTCGGCGCGCGACGTGGTGGGCGCGCAGTACGCCGCGCTCGGCGTGCTCGCGCCGGACTATAAGTCCTTGAGCCAGTTCGTCACGTCGGGTATCTCCCAGGCGGAGCGGGACCGCATCGGCGCGCTCCCCACCGGCCGCGGCCTGCTCGGTGTGCTCATCCGTGAGCCCAGAGCGGTCCGCACACGGGACATCACGCGGCATCCCAAGCGCTCCGGTTTCCCGCCGCACCATCCTCCGATGAAGTCGTTTCTCGGGGTCCCGATCGTCAGTCACGGGCAGGTGTTCGGCAACCTGTACCTCACGGAGAAGCTGGGGGCGCCCGAGTTCGACGCCGAGGATCAGGCGATTGCAGTCCTGCTGGCGGCGCACGCCGCCGTCGCGATCGAGAACGCCCGGTTGAACGACGAAGCGCAGCGGCTCCTGGGGCAGGTGCGGGAGATGCAGCGGCAGCGGGACCTGTCGTTCGCCATGATGAACCATGAGCTCCGCAACGCGCTCGCGGGCGTGTACGGATGGGCTGAGCGGCTGGTGCGGGGGAAGTCGCCCGAGACCGCGGCCCGGGCGGCGCGCGAAGTGTACGAGAGCGCTGAGCGGACGATCACGCTCCTCAACAATTTCCTCGATATCACGCGGCTCGACGCCGGAAAGGTGCGACCGGTTTGGCGGGACGTCGAGATCCGAGCTGCCCTCGAGCGGACGTTAGCGGGGGTGCGGCCGGCGGCTGACGCGAAGCGCATCGCCCTGGAGTTGCGATGCCCCGCCGATGCACCCACGGTCCGCACCGATCCGGTGCGCGTCGACCAGATCGTGGTCAACCTGCTGACCAACGCCATCCGGCATAGCCCGGAGGATGCCACGGTCCACGTCCAGGTCGACCTGGCCGATGGACAGGTGGCGGTCGGCGTGATCGATCACGGTCCGGGAATCGCTCCTGCGCTGCAGACCCGCATCTTCGAGCCGTTCGAGCGGTTCGATCCGCACTCCGGCGTGGGGACAGGGCTCGGGCTGCCCGTGTCCCGCCGGTTGGCCGAGGTGCTCGGCGGCCGACTCACGGTCCAGAGCGATGTGGGCCGGGGAGCGACCTTTACGCTTGCCCTTCCCTTGAAGACTACCGACACATGAAGATTCCTTCACTCCTTCTTTAGACTCGGTTCAGCGCCGGACGCCTAGACTGCCAGCCATATGAAAATCCTCGTGGTGGAAGACGATCGCAAAGTCGCCGGCTTTATCGAGCAGGGCCTGCGGGAAGAAGGATACGCCGTGGACGTGGCGCCCGACGGTGAAGAGGCCACCACGCTCGCTCATGTCTACGACTACGATCTGGTGGTGCTCGACGTGATGCTCCCCAAGAAGAACGGCCTGCAGGTGGCGTCGGAGCTGCGGCGCGAGGGTCGCAAGACGCCGATCCTGATGCTCACGGCACGCGACACGACCGAGGACGTCGTGCGCGGGCTCGATGCCGGCGCCGACGACTACCTCCCGAAGCCGTTCAAGTTCGACGAGCTGCTGGCGCGCATCCGGGCGCTGGTGCGGCGCGGCGGCGCGAGTCGCACGGAGCTCCTGACCTATGAGTCGATCGAGCTGGACCGGTTGAAACACAAGGTGAAGGTCAAAGGAAAGAAGCTCGAGCTGACTCCGAAGGAGTTCCAGCTGCTCGAGCACTTTCTGCTTCGCCCGGAGGAGGTCATCCGGCGCACGGAGCTACTCGAGAAAGTGTGGGACCTGCATTTTGATCCCGAGAGCAACGTGGTGGACGTACACGTCGGGAATCTCCGGCGGAAGCTCAAGGAGGCAGCGGATCTCGAGCTGCTTCACACCGTGCGAGGAGTAGGCTTCCGGCTCGTCTCCCCGGATCGGGCCGAGGAGTGAACCGGTCGCTGCGGCGGACGCTGGCCGTCCGGTTCGCGGCGACCATGGGTGTCGGTCTTCTCGCCGTCGCCGCCGCCGTGCTGTACGGCAGCCATCTGTTTTTCCAGCACCATCTCGATCCGACCCTTATCCGGGCCACGGTGGTTCCGGTGGTCTTGGGCGTGGTCCTGCTCGTGACCACGGCGACGTTTGTGGGGGCGTGGTGGCTCGCGGGATCGGCCGTGCAACCGGTCTGCGAGATCACGGAACAGGCGACCCGCATCGAAGCAGGCACGCTCGACCAGCGGATCGTGGCGCACGCCGATACCGACGAATACCGGGGACTGGTCGCGGTCTTGAACCGTATGCTCGGGCGTATCGACGCGGCGTTCAAGAACCAGCGGCGGCTGACGGCGGACGTGAGCCACGAGCTGCGCTCCCCCCTCACGGCGCTGCGAGGCGAGATCGAGGTGGCGCTCCGCCTGGAGCGGAGCTCCCGTGACTATCAGCGCGTCCTGCACAGCGCCCTCGAGGAAATCGACCGCCTTACGGCGCTCAGCGACGACTTGCTGCTCATCACCCGGGCAGACGCGGGTTTGGTGACCGCCCACCCGGCCCCCACCGACGTCAACGCGCTCGTCCGCGGCACGCTCGATGCCATGCGCGGGCGGATCGAGGAAAGGGGGCTCACGGTGCACACGGCGCTCGATCCCGAGCTGGGTCCTGTCGCGCTCGATCCCGCGCTCACCCGACGCCTGATCGGGGAGCTGCTCGACAACGCCGTGAAGTTCGCGCCATTAGGCGGCACGGTCGGGGTCGCCACGACGGCGACGGGACGCGCGCTGCGGCTCGCCGTGGAGAACTCCGGCCCGCCCCTGGCCAGCGACGCAATGGCGCACCTGTTCGAGCCTTTGTACTGCGCCGACCAGGCCCGGACACGGGGGACCGGGACGGGGCTCGGGCTCGCGTTCGCAGCGGCGGTGACTCGGTTGCACGGTGGCTCAATCCGGGCCGTCAATCTGACGAGCGGCGTGCGGCTCGAGTGCGAGCTATTTGGCGCCACCGACGCGCGGCACGCGGCATGAGCCTGGGCGGGAAGGACGTGGACCGCGCCACGATGGCCGTGGCGAAGGCGAGCTACGACCGGTGCTGCGCTGCCGAGCACTTTCTCCAGGATTTCTACCGCAACTTCTTCATCCGCTGTCCACAGGCCAAGCCGCGGTTCGCGCACACGGACTTCGAGCGGCAGAACAACCTGTTGCGTCACGCGTTCGGCCTGCTGCTCATCTTCCCCAACCAACCGGAGCGGGAGCCGACGATCCTCGCGCGCGTGGCCGAACGGCACAGCCGGCGAGAGTTGGGTGTCGATCCGTCGATGTATCAGCCATTCATCGAGGCGCTGATCGATACGGTCCGGCACTGCGACCCGCAGTTCACGCCCGCCGTGGAATCGGCCTGGCGACAGACCGTGCACAAGGGCGTGGCGTACATGCAGGCCAAGTACTGATCCGAGGCCCCACACGTCCGCACCTCGGTTGCAGGGGGGCCACCCGAAGGGGCGTCCTACGGCCGCTCGCGGTACCGGTCGCGCTCCTCGCGCGGCAGAATCATGGCGCGCGCGACTGCCGTCGCGTCGACGGCGATCAGCAGGCCCTCCCGCGGCAGGCTCTGCACGCCAACGATCGTCCCGGCCGGCGAGTTGCGCTGCGGGAAGAAGTCGGGCGCGGCCGCGCGGATCACGTCGAGATCGGTCGGCTTGGCGTTGACGACGTAGATGGTGAGCTTGGCGACCTCGGCCGGCGTCACGCCGGCGATGCGGAGCACGGTCGCGAGATTCGCGAACGCCTGCGTCGCCTGGGCGCGCAGGTCCCCCGGACCAACGAGCTGGCCCGTTGAATCGAGCGACACCTCGCCGGACACGTACACGGTCGGCCCCACTTTGACGGCGTGGGTGAAGCCAGGGAGGGCCGCGAGGGTGCCCGGGTTGATGTAGCGCGTGTTGACTGGGTCCGGTCCGCCCCGGAGGGTGCCGGGGGTGGGGGCGACGCAGGCGGCGAACACAACAGCGGCGGCGGGAGTCAACAGGGCGATCCGCATGCGATGCTCCTCGAGGTGGGTGGGCGAGACGTCAACGCCACACTGTATACGCCGTGCCCCTGGTCGGAGTTCAACCCTTAGAACATGAAACCCGCGCGGACGTAGACCGCCGTGCGCTCGGGGCTCCGGGCGACCGCGACCGACAGCGTGGTGGCCCGGCGATGCTGCCAGGCGAGCCACAGCCCACCCCCTGCGGCGGCGTGCCAGCGGTCGGACGCCTCGCCGGGGGTCCATACGCGCCCCGCGTCCGCGAGCCCGAAGAGGCCGACGTCGGCGAACGGCAGGCGGCC